>Ga0272441_10000526_pt1 | contig 87310 bp, 52 predicted proteins | sample SSMProp6N_FD_193582 | JGI IMG/M metagenome (GOLD analysis project Ga0272441, IMG submission 193582) | Marine sediment archaeal communities from Little Sippewissett salt marsh, Falmouth, MA, United States - SSM-Prop-6N | ecosystem: Environmental > Aquatic > Marine > Wetlands > Sediment ... | reverse complement strand
ACACGACCGACAAGGCGCGGGCCGCGCTGGAACAGCTCAAGGCCTACTGGAAAGACAGGCTGGGAACGCTGGCCTGCCGCACGCCCGACGCGCCGTTTGACTCGATGGTCAACGTCTGGGGGGCCTACAACCGCCTGGTGACGTTTGACTGGAGCCGGGCGGCGTCGCTGGTCTATCACGGCCACCACCGGGACGGGCTCGGCTACCGCGATACCGTGCAGGACCTGGTCTCAAGCTTCTCGGCCGTATGCGACGAAGCGCGAGACCGGCTTGAACTGATGCTCACCGGGCAGTATTCCACCGGTGGGGCGATGCCGGTCGTTCAGCCGTTCACCCACGCCCCGGGGGCGCAGTCGCCGCCGACGGACCCGATGGCGTACCGCGCGGACGACTGCATGTGGCTGTTCGACGCGGTGCCCGCCTACGTGGCGGAATCGGGCGACGTTGGGTTCTACGGCCGCATGCTTCCCTATGCCGACGCCGGCGGCGATACGGTGCTGGGGCACCTGCGGCGGGCGATCGAGTTCAGCTTCGCGCACCGCGGGGAGCGGGGGCTCCCGTGCGGGCTCTCGGCGGACTGGAACGACTGTATCGAATTCGGCGGCACGGGCGAGAGCGTGTTCGTGGCGTTCCAGTTGCGGCACGCGCTGCGCGTGTACCTCGACGTGTGCACGCGGCTGGACGAGCCCGAGCAGTCGGCGTGGGCCCGGCAGAAGCGCGAGGAACTCGACGCCGCGCTGGATGCGTTCGCGTGGGACGGGGCGTGGTATCGGCGGGGCACGATGAAGGATGGGGCACTGATCGGTTCGGCGAGCTGCGAGGAGGGGCGCATCTTCCTTAATACGCAGTCCTGGGCCGTGATCAGCGGCTACGCGGACGCCGAGCGCGGGCGGGAAGCCATGGACGCCGCGCACGATCAACTCGCCACGCAGTACGGCCTGCGGGTGTGCGCGCCACCGTTCCGACGTACGAGCGTGGAGACGATCCTGGCCGTGCTGATGAACCCGGGGCAGAAGGAGAACGGGTCGATCTTCTCGCACCCGCAGGGCTGGGCCGTCATGGCGGAGGCGATGCTCGGCCGAGGCGATCGGGCCTACGCGTATCATCGCGCGCACATGCCGGCCGCCCAGAACGACATCGCCGACGTGCGGCAGATCGAGCCGTACGTGCACTGCCAATCGACACATGGTCCGGATAGCCCACGGCACGGGGCGTCGCGGATTCCGTGGCTGACGGGGACGGCGACGTGGGCGTACGTGGCGGGCACGCAGTACGTGCTGGGCGTTCGGCCGGAGGTGGAGGGGCTGCGGATCGATCCGTGCATCCCGCCGGCGTGGGAAGGCTTCACCGTGCGGCGGGTGTTCCGCGGCGCGACGTATGAGATCACCGTGCGCAACCCCGACGGCGTGTGCAAAGGCGTCCGCGAGGTGACGGTGGACGGGGCGCAACAGGCGGATAACCTGATCGCCCCGGCCCCGACGGGCGCGACGATGCGTGTCGAGGCGACGCTGGGCCCGCAGGAGGCCAAGTGACTCGGTAGGCCGAGCTTCTGCCCGAGACGGCTCCTTGACAACGCCGATACTCCGGCCAAGAGGACACCCATGAGGACACCGACTCAGAACGAACCGTCGCGCGAGTACAACGGGTCATACGCCGGCGCCAACCTGGACCACATCGCCTTTCCCCTCGGGGGCATCGGGGCCGGCATGATCTGCCTGGAGGGCCTGGGCGGACTGACGGACATCTCCGTGCGGAACCGACCACAGGTCAACCATCAGCCGGACATCTTCGCGGCCGTGTGCGTCAAAGCGAAGAACGGCAACGTCGCACGCCTGCTCGAAGGCCGCGTGCCGGGCTGGAAGGTCCTGTTCCCCCGCGGCTGGCGGAATAGCTCGGGCAACGGCGCCGGCGGGACGACGTACGGCCTGCCGCGGATGTCATCCGCAACCTTCTCGGCGCGGTTCCCGTTCGGCATGGTCGAACTCGAGGACCGCGCGCTGCCGCTGCGGGTCTCGCTGACCGGCTGGAGTCCGTTCCTGCCCGGAAACGCGGACGATTCGGGCCTGCCGGTCGCCGCGCTGGAATACACGCTGACAAACGGGTCGGAGGATGACCTTGAGGCAGTGTTCAGCTTCCACGCGCCGAACTTCATGCGATGGTGGCAATGGGACGGCCTGGCCGAAGAGGAGCGCCCCGGAAGCCGCGTCCGCGGGATCGACGGAGGGTTCGTCCTGGAGATGGACGGCTGCGACGCCAAGCCGCACGCGCAGGGCGCCTTCGCGGTGCAGACGGACGCGCCGGACGCGGCGGTCAACTGCGCGTGGTTCCGCGGCGGTTGGTTCGACGCGCGGACACTCCTCTGGAAGAGCGTCGCGGCGGGAGACGTCCGGTCGGCAGGCCCGTTTGCAGACGGCGCGCCGAGCCCGGGCGGGAGCCTTTACGTTCCGCTGCGACTGGCGGCGGGCGAGAGCCGGACCGTGCGGCTGCGCCTGTGCTGGTACGTGCCTGTCACCGACCTGCGGTTCGGCAAGGGCCTGGACGACGAAGCGGACTGGGGCGTACAGGACTGTTGCCGCGGCGTCTGCGCGACGGGGAAGGCCACGCATGTGCCCTGGTACGCGAGCAGGTTCGACAGCATCGACGCCGTGGCCGACTACTGGCGCTCGGAGTACGACCGCCTGCGGGGCGCGTCGCAGGCGTTCTCGGATTGCTTCTACGACACGACGCTGCCACCGGAGGTCATCGAAGCGATCGCGGCGAACCTGACGATCCTCAAGTCGCCCACCGTGCTGCGCCAGACCGACGGGCGGCTGTGGGCGTGGGAAGGCTGCTGCGACGATTCCGGCTGCTGTGCCGGGTCGTGCACCCACGTGTGGAACTACGCCCAGGCGCTGCCGCACCTGTTCCCGGGTCTGGAGCGGTCCCTTCGCGTGACGGAGTTCCATGAGAACCAGGACGAGAACGGGCATCAGATGTTCCGGGCTTGCCTGCCGATCCGCCCGAACACGCACGGCAATCACGCGGCCGCCGACGGACAGCTCGGCGGGATCATGAAGATCCACCGCGAGTGGCGCATCAGCGGCGACACGGACTGGCTGCGCGGCATCTGGCCGGAGGTCCGCACCAGCCTGGACTTCTGCATCGAAGCATGGGACCCAAAGCGCGAGGGCCTGCTCCGCGAGCCGCACCACAACACGTACGACATCGAGTTCTGGGGTCCCGACGGGATGTGCGGCAGCTTCTACCTGGGCGCTCTCGCCGCGGCCGTGGCGATGGGGCGGGCGCTCGGCGAAGACGTCAGCGGCTACGAGGCCCTGCGCGACAAGGCGGAGACCGCCCTGGAAAACGATCTGTACGACGGCGAGTACTTCATCCAGAAGATTCAGTGGAAGGGGCTCCGCGCGGGCGACCCGGCGGAGGCGAAGGAGCAGGTTCTCAAGCACCGGTACTCGCCGGAGGCCCGTGAGTTGCTGCAGGCCGAAGGGCCGAAGTACCAGTACGGCCCGGGCTGCATTTCGGACGGCGTGCTGGGCGCGTGGATGGCCGAGGTCTGCGGGGTCGGCGAGACGCTCGATGCCGACAAGGTCCGTAGCCATTTGCTGTCCGTGTTTCGGCACAACTTCCGCGAGGATCTCTCCGAGCACGCCAACCCGCAGCGCCCGACGTACGCCCTCAACGACGAGGCCGGTCTGCTGCTGTGCTCCTGGCCGAAGGGCGGCGAGCCGAGCCTGCCGTTCGTCTATAGCAACGAGGTCTGGACGGGCATCGAGTACCAGGTGGCCTCCCATCTGATGATGGCAGGCTGCGTGGCGGAGGGGCTGGCGATCGTCCGCGCCGCCCGCGACCGCTACGACGGACGGGTGCGGAACCCGTTCGACGAGTTCGAGTGCGGGCACTGGTACGCCCGCGCGATGGCGAGCTACGGCATGCTCCAGGGGCTGACCGGCCAACGCTACGACGCGATCGAGAAGGTCCTTTACCTGCGTCCGCGGATCGAAGGTGACTTCCGCGCCTTCCTCTGCACGGCTACAGGCTACGGCACCTGCGGCCTCCGCAACGGCGAACCGTTCTGCGAGGTCAGGTCCGGCGAGATTGCCGTCGAACGCATCGAGCTGCTCGACTGACGCCGCGAGTTCCCCCGTGGCCTACGGGACCTCGAACGTCGCGACGGATTCCTCGCTCTCGACGAAGCCGATCCGGATGGCACGGGCGCGAACCGCCGTCTTTCCCGGGGGCAGCGAGATCGGCCGCGTATAGAGCAGCCAGCGGGCCTCGTCGCCGGGCTCCAGTGTGTAGGCGATGGACGCTCCCTGCGTCGCGCAGTACACCTGCAGGAGGGCCGGCGCCTCCAGCGAAGCCCCGTCGGGCGCGGGCCTGCGTCCGTAGCTGCCCTCGCAGACCGGCACGAAGAGCGGCGCCGCCGTCTGCGGGCGCTCGCCCCCGGGATACCCGCGGCGAACCATCTCGGCTTCGTCGAGTTCGCCCAGGTCGCCGACTTCCGTCCGCCACTGGTCCAGCGCCTCGCGCAGCCGGCGCAACTCCGGCTCGTAGGACGGGTCGCCGGCGAGGTTGTTGACCTCATACGGGTCGGCGTCCGTGTCGTAGAGTTCCTCGACCGGGCGGGGCTCGAACATCAGCCGCTGTGGGCCGGTCAACTCCCCGGCGAGGTGCAGCCGCCACATTTCCTCGACGATCGGGTGGCGATTGCGATACGGGATCCACAACAGGTAGGGCAACTCCGGGCGGTAGTGCCGCATGTACTTGTAACGCTTGTCGCGGACGGCCCGGACCATGTCGTACGACTCGTCGTAGCGGTCGCGCGTGGCGTACACGTACTCCCGCGGCTCGGCCGCCTGCTCGCCGAGGAAGGCCCGCCCCTGCAGGTGCCACGGAATCTCGACGCCAGCCAGTGACAGCACCGTCGGGCCGAGATCGACCGTGCTCAGTAGCCGCTCGCTCACACTGCCCGGCTCGATCAGGCCTGGCGCGCGGACGATCATCGGCACGTGGATTCCGGAATCGTAGGGCCATCGCTTGCCGCGCGGCATCGGGCCGTGATCCGACCAGTGAAAGACGATGGTGTTCTCCGCCAGGCCGTCTTCCTCGAGTTGGGCGAGCAGCTCGCCGAGGATGCCGTCGTTGAACTCGATGTTCGTGTACATCCGCGCGATTGCCTCCCGCACCTTCCGCGTGTCCGGGAAGTAGGGCGGCACCTCGACGGCATCCGGATCGAACGCGGGCTCCGGGCCGTAGTCCGGCCACATGCGGCTCTCGTGTGTCCTCTCCGGGTTGAACACGGCGAAGAAAGGCTGGTCCGGGTCGGGGCGGTTGCGCCAGTGGGCGTTCCCGCCGCATTCGTCCCAGGCGGTGCGGGGCGCGTCGAACTGATAGTCCGTCTTCTGGTTGTTCGTGCAGTAGTACCCCGCGGCCCGCAGGTATTCGGTGAAGCAACTGACATAGTGCGGGGGAACCGCGGAATAGGGCGTCGGCAACTCCGGCGTGGCCTTGTTGGTGTGGGCCGTGCGCATGTGGTGGGTGCCGATCGAGGTCGGGTACATGCCCGTGATGATGGCCGAGCGGGCCGGGGCGCACACGCCGGCCGTCGAGAACGTGTTCGGCCAGATGCAGCCGCGCGCGGCCAGCGCGTCGAGATTCGGCGTCCGGGCGACCGGGTCGCCATAGCAGCCGTAGTAGGGGTTCGTGTCCTCAAAGGACACCCACAGAATGTTCCAGCGTTTCTCTTCGGGCATGATGGGTTCCAATCTCTGAATCTACTCGAGCAGGGCCTCGCAGACCGGCGTCGGCGTGCCGTCCTCCTCGAACAAAGCGAAGCTGCTCTCCCCGCCGGACTTGTACATCCACGCGCACCAGCCGATGTCGTGCTTCTCGAGGACGCCGCGGATGTCACGGGCCCACCGGCGGCGGACATCGGCCGGCGCGTTGGCGATGGCGCCGAACTCGCCACAGTAGATCGGCAGGCCGGTCCCGTCCCGCACGGCCACGGCCTCCAGCACCTCCTCCTCGAGCACGGAAGCATCGTAATGGCGCATGCTGTCGCGAAACAGCTCCTGCGCTTCCGGCGGGAGCCTGTCGAACTCCTCCTGGGGGAGGGGCACGCCCGGGTAGCGCACCGGCCCGTCATACGCCTTGCCGATGGGCGTGAAGCCGGCCCGGTAGTGCGTCACCGGCATCGGATCGTAGAAGTGGAATGTGATCAGGACGTGGGGATCGTTCCCGGGAACGCGCAGATGCTTCAGGGAGTACACGTTGCTCCACCGATTCCCGCCGAGAACGATCGTGCGTTCCGGTTCGCGGCTGCGGACGGCGTCGTAGGCGAAGCGGTACACCCGGTTCCAATCCTCCGGGTTCTCCGCGACCGGCTCATTCATCAGTTCGTACGCGACTTGATCGTGGCTCCGGTGGCGCATCGCTTCGGACAATTGCTCCCAGAGGCGGCCGAACTGCGCGGGGGCATCGGGGTCGGTGAACAGGGGTTTGTGCTCCGCATTGAAGAAGTGCGTCCGCAGGATGTGGAGATCGAAGATCGCCCGGAGCCCCGCTTCCTCGCTCCAGTCGAGGGCCGCGTCGAGCCGTCGCCAGGCGTCCGGGATTCTGCGGCCGTTGTCATCCCAAAGTGTCTCTTCGGTCGCCGGAAGTCGAACGTGATCGAAGCCCCGGTCCTTGATGAAACGGAAGTCATCCGAATCGAACGTCGTTCGGGGCTCAGCGCTTCCGCGCTTCGATCGCAACCAGCCCCACACGTTTACGCCGCGCCTTGCCGCAAATCGGCTCATTCGTTTCGCTTCCTTCGCAGTCGGGCCAGGTCGTCGCCGGCGGCCCGGCTCCCTTGGTCGACCTGCCGCTCGGGTCTGCCGCATCGAATCACTCGCCGACCGTCTTCCGTTCCCTGGTGGAGAAACAAATCAGCATGTGCGCGTCTTCGCTCCCGACGTTCCGCGCCGAGTGCCGCACGCCGGGGGCGATCGTGATCGTGTCGCCCGCTTCCATCGGCACGGTGTCCTTGCCGGCGACAGCGTGCTCGATCCGCCCGCGGAGCAGGTGCAGGACCTCCTCGCAGTCCGGGTGGCCGTGCGAGGGGTTCGCGCATCCGGGCCTGATGACGCACTGCCCGACGGTGAGGTGCTCCGAGTTGCCCAGCGCGCCGCTGGCGTACCAATGCAGGCGTCCCCAGTCGAACTCCACCGTCTCGACGGCGTCTGCGCTTCGCAGTTCGTAGCGATCCATTCGGATTTCCCTAAAGGGCGCGTTCGCGACCCGATCACTTCGGGTGCGTTCGGGCGAGGGGTCAGGCATCGTGGACGGCCGCACACCAGTCCGGTACGATGGTGCAACCGGCCGGGGCCGATGTCAACGATTTCGAAGCGTGGTGCGGGCGAAGCATATCGAGGGCTGTTGCCGCGCCCGCGGCCGTGAGAAACGAGCAATCGCCGAGGCCGCCGTGTGGGGCGCGTTGTGGATTCCTGCGGATGTCGCCATCGCCGGCCCCGAAGGAGCGGATGGGAATGTTGCCTACCCGGGAGCAACTGCGAGACCAGTTGGGCAGAGCCATCGAGCGGCACGAGTCGATGGGCTACGACATGGCGGGATTGACCGACCGGCTCGACAAGGCCCGGGTCAGCTACGATGAACTCGTCGCCGTCGGCCTGGAGGCGATGGAACGCCCCCGACGCGAGGACTGGGCGTACGTCGAGCCCGAAGACATCGAGGGCATTCGCGCCGAGTGCGACCCGCAGCGATGCACCGGCCCGCTGGACGGGGCGGATGCGGTTGACCAGTCCGAGCGGGTGCGAGCGGGCTTCCTGTCGTCGGTGTGCGGCTGCGTCCTGGGCAAGCCGGTGGAGGTCCAGCCGTCCCTGGCGGAACTGCGGGACGCGCTAAGCGCCACCGGCGATTGGCCGCTCGACGACTACATTCCAATGGCGGCGCTCGAGAAGCTCGGCCGCCATCACCCGCAGTCGCTCGGCTGCACGCGCGAGCGTCTTCGCGCCGTCGTGCCGGACGACGACCTGAACTACTCCATTCTGGGCATGCTGGTTCTGGAGGAACACGGGCGGGGCTTCACGCGCGAGCACGTGGCCGACTGCTGGCGGAGAATGCTGCCCGTCGGCTGGACCTTCGGGCCCGAGCGAAAGACCCTCGCGCAGATCGCCGTGAGCGATTGCTGCTGGCCGCGGGACAGTCACCCGCTCGTTCGGTTTCTTCTCGTCGGCGATACGTACTGCGGCGCCCAGATCCGCGCCGACGCCTACGGCTACGCCGCCGCCGGCCGACCGGAACTCGCCGCCGACCTGGCCTGGCGCGACGCCGGGCTGAATCACGTGGGCACCGGGCTGTACGCGACCCTGTGGACGGCGGCCGCCATCGCGACGGCGTGCGTGGTGCGCGATCCGGTGGAGGTCTTCCGTACTGCGACGCGGTACATCCCCCAGCGGTCGCGCTTCGCCGAAGCGATCCGGAAGTGCATCGAACTTGTCGAGGCGTCTGCCGATTGGCTGGCCGGCTACGAGCGAATCCACGCCGCTTTCGGCGAGTACGGCCACTGCCGCGTTCTTCAGGAATCGGGAACCATGATCAACGCCGTCGCGTTCGCCGAGAATACCGGCCAGGCGATCTGCCGGCAGGTGATGCAGGGAAACGACACCGACTCCTACGGGGCGACTTGCGGATCGCTGGCCGGCTGCCTGTTCGGCCCCGATGGTCTGGAGGACCGCTGGCTCGCCCCCCTGAACGACACGATCTACACGACGCTGGCGGAGTTTCACGAGCAGCGTCTGTCGGCCGTAGCCGACCGCATGGCGGCCCTGCCGCGGCGGCTGGCGGGCGGCTCGTAGGCTCGGTGGGTGCGAGGGAGAACCCATGGCACAGGTATGGCAGATTGACTTCCAGTCCGACCCGGGCGGCATGTACCACTCCGTGGCCCCGGTCACCTGCAAACACGACTTGGGCGACGGCGGCTGCTGGAATCCGTTCCAGGTGGCCGCGAGCCGCACGGTCGAACACGTACACGTCGACCCGGTCGTGGGCGATTTGGCGGACAGCCGTGGCGATGCGACCGGCGTCGCCTTGGCGATCCTCGGCCGTGTGCGCGCCTACAACGACCCGCTCGTACGGGTCGGCGGGGCCGACTCGCTCAACGCGGCGCTGGGCGACCACATCACGTTCGGTCACCACGCCGCTTCCGACGCCTTGGAGTTCGTCTTCACGCACCTGCCGCCCGGAACGTACAGGCTGGAAGTGTACGCCAACCCCACGGAGCACCGTCCGCCGCGAGGGTTTCGCGTCATCGTCGGCGCGCGGAGTGCGGACGTGGCCCCGACCTTCGCCGGCGCCGAGACGATGGTCCTTCACGACCGGGATACGCGCGTGGCAACGCCCGAGGACGCCTGCGGCGCCCTCGAAGGGATCGCCGTGGACAACACGGGCACGCTGCGCGGGCGATTCGAGAAGATCGGCGGCGATCCGAGCATCGCCGCAATTCGCCTGTCGCGCCGTTGAGAGCCTGCGCGGTCCGGGCCCTACGCCCGCGCCAGAACCACGTCGGCCGCCGAGCGAAGGCGTTCGACCAACTCGTCGATCTCGCCGTCCGAGTGGTCCGGGTGGGTCGTGAGGAACACCGTTCGCGACAGCAGGTCGAGGGACGCCGCGCACATCTCCTCGGTGTACTCCTTCCGGCACTCCGCGTTCTCGGCGAAGTGGAACGGGTTCATCCGCGGATGATGGCCCACTTCGTGGGCGAGGATCGGGTCCCAATTCGTGTACACGTGCCGTCCGGTCTTCGCCGCGACCGTCCCGTGGGTCAGTTCGGCGAAGCGGTCGGCCTGCTTCGGCGAGTCGAACGTGTACATGACGTGGCTGCCCGCTTCGCCGTCGGGGTCGATCGTACGGATTGGCCGCAGGCCGACGTCGGTCGTCGCCTTGAGGATGCGCCGCTTCTCGCGCCGCATGGCCGTGAGCATGTCGTCGAGCCGGTCGAGCTGGGCGAGCAGTATCGCGCCCTCGAATTCGCTCGCCCGGGAGCCGGAGGCCACGAACGGCTCGAAATCCGCCGGACGTTCGTTCCAGTAGAAGTTGCAGCAGTCCACGATGCAGTTGGCCCGGTCGATGACGCGTTGATCGCGGGTCACGACCGCCCCGCCCTCGCCGCAGGTGATGTGCTTGAAGTAGTTGAAGCTGAACCCCCCGGCGTGGCCGATCGAGCCGACCTTCCGCCCGCGATATTCGACACCCGCCGCCTGGGCCGCGTCCTCCACGACCAGCAGCCCCTGCCGCTCGGCGATGTCCACGATGGGGTTCATATCGCAGCACAGGCCCCACATGTGGACGGGCATGATGGCGCGAGTTCTCGGCCCGATGGCGGCTTCGATGGCCTTGGGACCGATGGTGATGGTTTCGTCGATGTCCACGATCACCGGGATCGCCCCCGCGGCCAGTACCGCCACGGCGCTGGCCATGTACGTCGCCGCGGGGATCAGCACCTCGTCGCCCGGGCCGATCCCCAGGCCCACCAGCGCCGCCGTCAGCGCCGTGGTGCCGCTGCTGGTCAGCGTCGCGTGCTCGACGCCCAGATACGCGCCCCAGCGCCGTTCGAACTCGGCGCAGCGGCAGCCCTCCCCGTACCGGAACAGCTTGCCACTGCGTACCACTTCGCCGATGTTCTCCGTCTCTTCCTGTCCGAACCGATACATGAGGCGTTCTCCCGCGGGCTTTGGCCCGCTCACGGCCTGCGTTGCTCGCGCTGTGAGATCACGTGACGGGGGACGGCTCGTGTGGTTGCCGATCTCATGCCCGAACGCTGACGGCGTCTGCGGGTTGTTCGTGGCGTTTCAGCATGGTGTAGGGGCCGTCGGGCAGGACGGCGACGCGGGCCCCCGGATGGGCGGCCAGGTACTCGTCGATGGCTCGTTGGGCGCGAGCCTGCGCGTCACCGGCGCCGAGCACCGGCGTCACGGCGAGGGACTTCTGCAGCGGACCGGCGATGCCGTCAGTGACGAACAGAAGTTTCTCGGGACCGATGCGGGCCAGCACCTTGCACTGCATCTGGAACTGCCATTGATCCAGTTCGGTGCGATCCGGATGAGCGGCAAGGTCGGCGAGGAAGCCGTGCCAGTCGCCGTGCCACCTCAGCATCAGGTCGTGGTACGCCCGGCTGCCCAACTGCTCCCTGCAGGCCGACACCTGAAGCAGCGTGGACTGCTCGCCGAGCGCCGGCAGCGCCGTCACCATGCCCTTGACCGTCTGGTAGAAGGTCAGGTCGAGTGGGTAGCCGCCGCCGTTGGTGATGACCAGGTCGTAGGTTCCGTCGAGGGGCGCCGTGGTCCATTCGGCCACCTGGCGGCAGCCCGCGACGTGCGCCGCCTCCAGGTCGCCGCAATAGACGCCGGCGATCCGGCGGTCGCGCGTGATGGCCACGTTGAGCAGGAAGTCCACGCCGACCGTCCGGGCGACCTCCAGCGCGATCTCGTGACAGGGATTCCCCTCGAGGATGCCGTTGTCCGCCAGGGGATGGGCGAGCGTCTCGTACCCGTGGAAGCCATTGATGGTGGCCAGGTCCACCATGGCCGGGCAGACGCCCTTGCGGCCGCCGGAGAAGCCCGCCATGAAGTGTGGCTCGATGTATCCCGTGCAGATGCGGAAGTCCGCCTCCGCGAATCGGCGGTTGACGAACACCGGCGGACGGCCGTCGGCGCCGTCGCGGACCTTCACCAGCGTCTGCGGGCGGTCGGCCGTGTGATCGATCACCTCGACGCGCCGCTCGATGTCGCGCCCGACGATGGTGTCCCGCTCGGCCGGCGTGCTCGGCCGGTGCATTCCCGTGCCGATGACGATGACGACCCGCGAATCGGCAACGCCCGCGCGGTTGAGGACGGCCAGCACCGCCGGCAGGAACTCCCGGTTCGGGACCGGGCGGGTGATGTCCGAGACGGTGACCGCGACCGTGCGGGGCGTTGTCGCCTTCAGCAGCTCTGCCAGTGGGGGGCTGCCGATGGGGTTCGCCAGCGCTTCGGCGATGGCCGTGGGCGCGTCGGCAACGGCAGGCACGTCCTGCCCGTGCAGCACGTCCGCGGCGTCGGGGACTCGCAGCTCCATCCCGTGCCGGTCGTAAAGCTGCCTCACTGTCCTCATAGGAGCCAAGATACCAGCTTGCCCGCCCTGCCAGAAGCCTGCCTTCCGGATGGCCGCTGTTTGACTGATGAGCATTCCCGGGTATACTCCGGTCGAATGCCCCGCAGCGCGCGCCGCACCGCGAGGCTGGCTCTTTTCGCGAACCTAAAGGCTTAATCTCGGCCTGCAGGGGGAGGACAGCACGATGAGGAAGCTGCGCCCCGTCGTTGACGGTGAGTTCTGGATGATCGGTCCGAAGCCGGACCTGTCGGGGCTGCTGCCCGAGCCGGGCCCGGACGGGCCGGTCCACGAGTGCGTGGACCATCACATCTTCCAGGACGCAAACGGGACGTGGCACCTGTGGAGCTGTGTCCGGCACACGCCGGTGGGACGCGTCCTGTATCACTGGCGCGCCGCGGCCCTGACGGACTCCCCGTGGGAGGCGACGGGCGAGATCATCCGAGCCGACCACGATGCCGGCGAATGCATCGACGACTGGAATGGCGACGAGTGGCTTCAGTCGCCTTACGTGGTCCGGCTCGATGGGACGTACTTCATGTTCTACGGCGGGCACAGCACCGGCCACGATGCCGAAGGCAAGAGCGCCGTCCAGGCCGGCACGCCCGCACAGATGCAGATCTGTCTGATGACCTCGCCCGACGGCATTCACTGGCAGCGGCACCGGGACGCCGCGGGGAACAGCCGCGTCTTCGTCGAGCCGGGCGAGACGCGCGACCCGTGTCTCATCAGGATCGACGGGCTGTGGCACATGTACTACGCCGGCTACTACGATCCCGGGAAGCCCGACGAGGGCGCCAGCTTCGTCCTGCGAACCAGTGAAGACCTGATCCACTGGTCTCCGTGGCGGCTCGTCCACCAGGATGCGGCCTATGGCGCCGGACGCTGCGAGACCGAGTGCCCGCACGTCGTTTGCCGGGAGGGCTACTACTACCTGTTTCGCACGCAGAACTACCGCAAGGCCCTCACGCACGTGTTCCGCAGTACGGACCCCACGGATTTCGGCGTGGGCGATGCCGGCGACAAGTACGTTGGCGTCTTCCCCGGGGCGGCCGTGGAAATCTATCAGACGCCGGACGGCGGCGAGTACGTCTCGTCGAACCACGACCCGGGCGCGGGCACGCAGCTTGCCCGCCTTCGATGGGAAGCAGACGAATGACAACTCGGCCCTTGCCGGAGCAGATGCAGCAGACGGCGCAGGAGCTGCGGCGGACCGTTCTGCGCATGAACTACCGCGCCGGCAGCGGGCACACCGGCGGGAGCCTCTCGTGCGCGGAGATCCTGACCGTGCTGTACGACGCCGTGATGGACGTCCGGCCCCATGAGCCCGATTGGCCGCAGCGCGACCGGTTCATCCTGAGCAAGGGACACGCGGCGCCCGCCCTGTATGCGACGCTCGCGCGCAAGGGCTTCTTCGACCCGGCACTGCTCGACACGCTGCGCCGAACCGGCAGCCCCCTCCAAGGTCACCCCAGCATGAAGGCCCTGCCCGGCATCGACATGTCCACCGGCTCGCTGGGGATGGGCCTGTCGGTCGGCCTGGGCATGGCCCTGACGGCCGCCTTGCGGCGGGAGTCGTGGCGGGTGTTCGTCTTGTGTGGCGACGGCGAACTCAACGAAGGTCAGAACTGGGAGGCCCTGATGGCCATCGCCAAGTGGCGTCCCCCGGGCCTGACGGCCATCATCGACCGCAACCACGTGCAACTGGACGGCACCGAGGATGAGGTCATGCCGATGGGCGACCTGTCGGCGAAGTTCGGGGCGTTCGGCCTGAGGACCGTCGGTTGTGACGGACATAGTACGGCCGCGCTGCTGGAGGCTCTGACCGAGGCCGCCTCGCGCCGGGAGCCGGTCGTTGTTATCGCCGAGACCATCAAGGGCAAGGGCGTTTCGTTCATGGAAGGCCAGGCCGCATGGCACGGCAAGCCCGTGGACGATGCGTCGTTCGCCAAGGCGATGGCCGATCTGGAAGGGGGCCGCTCGTGAGCGATCGCAAGCCCATGCGTGTGGTCTTCGGCGAGACGCTGGTGGAGTTGGGCGCGGAAGATGAGCGCATCGTCGTTCTCGACGCGGACGTCTCGAGCAGCACACAGACAAAGCTGTTCGCGGCGGCGTGCCCGGACCGGTTCTTCAACTTCGGCGTGGCGGAGGCGAACATGGTGAGCGCGGCCGCCGGCTTCGCCGCGTGCGGAATGGTTCCCTTCGTCAGCACCTTCGCCCTGTTCGTGTCGTTGCGTGCGGGGGACCAGGTGCGATCGCAGATCGCCTATACGGGCCTGAACGTGAAGCTCGTGGGCGGCTACGCGGGCCTGTCCGACTACGCCGACGGCGCCAGTCACCAGTCGGTCGAGGACATCGCCGTCCTGCGCGCCATCCCGAACTTCGCGATCCTGAGCCCGTCGGACCGGGGCCAGACGAAACAGGCGGTCCGCGCGGCGGCCGCCCACGACGGGCCGGTCTTCCTCAGAATTTCCAGGCAGCCCGTCGGCGAACTCCACCCGGCCGACACCCCGTTCGAAATCGGCAAGTCCCTGCAGCTTCGCGACGGTTCGGACGTGGCTTTGATTGCCGCCGGTCCCGTGCTCGAATCGGTCCTCGCCGCGGCCGAACGGCTGGCGGACGAGGGGGTGCAGGCCCGCGTGATCGACATGCACACGATCAAGCCGCTCGACTGCGAGGCCGTCGTCCGTGCCGCTTCGGAGACCGGCGCCCTTGTGACGGTCGAGGAGCACAACGTGTTCGGCGGGCTGGGCAGCGCGGTCTGCGAGGCCGTCTGCGCCGCCCACCCGGTGCCGGTGCGGCGCGTCGGCATCCCCGACCGGTTCGGCGAGTCGGGGGAATATAGCGAAATTCTGGAACGAGCCGGCCTGTCGCCGGGCAGCATCGCGGCGGCGGCCCGGCAGGCCATCCAGGCAAAGGCCGGCTGAGCCGCCCGGAGGCGACCCATGACGACGATGGACGAGAAGAAAGGCAAGGCCCGCGGACTGCTTTCGGCGTTCAAGGGCGACGCGTACGTATTCGGGCTCGACTGCCTGGGTTCGCTCGGGGCGCTCGCGGCCGGGGTGGGAAGCCGGGCGGCGATGATCCTGGACGGCGTCGGGGAGCCGTGGGGCGAGCCCCTGCGAAAAAGCGTGACGTCGTCGCTCGAGGCGGCCGGCGTTGAGACCGTCGGCGAGCCCATCCCGGGCGCCGGTCCGAACGCGCCGCGAGATGACGTTCGGCGGATCGCTGACGCGCTGGCGGATCGGAAGGCGGAGATGGTCGTCGCGGCCGGCGGAGGCAGCACGCTGGATGCCGCCAAGGCGGCCGCCGCCCTGAGGGTCCTCGGCGACGAGCACCCCGATATCGACGAGTACTTCGGGGTCGGGAAGGTCAGCGAGATGCTCGCGTCGGCGGGGCGGGCGATGCCTCCGCTGGTCGCGGTGCAGTCGGCCGCCAGCAGCGGCTCGCACCTGACGAAGTACTCCAATGTGACCGACCCCGACACGGCCCAGAAGAAGTTGATCGTGGACGAGGCGGTGGTGCCCCGGCGTGCGCTATTCGACTACGCGGTCACGCGGAGCATGCCGCGCGACTTCACGGCCGACGGGGCGCTGGACGGCATCGCCCACTGCCTGGAGGTGCTCTACGGGCTCAAGGGCGAGGCCCTGGCGAAGGCGCGCCCGGTGGCGCTGCTGGGCATCGACCTGGTCGTGGGCAACGTGCGGCCGGCGTGCGAGGACGGCGACGACCTGGCGGCACGGGAGGCGCTGGGCCTGGGGACGGACCTCGGCGGATACTCGATCATGATCGGCGGGACCAACGGCGCGCACCTGACGAGCTTCTCCTTGGTCGATGTGCTCTCCCACGGGCGGGCGTGCGCGTTGATGAATCCCTATTACACGGTCTTCTTCGCCCCGGCGATCGAGCCGCAACTCCGCGACGTGGGGCCCATCTTCGCTGATGCCGGCTATACTGACGCCGCGCTCGATTCGCTCCGCGGACGCGACCTCGGGCTCGCCGTCGCCGAGGCAATGCTTGCCCTGTCCCGGGATATCGGCTTCCCGACCACGCTGAACGAAGTGGCCGGCTTCACCGACGAGCATATCGCCCGGGCCCTGACGGTCGCCAAGAACCCGCAGCTCGCCATGAAGCTTCAGAATATGCCCGTGCCGCTCTCCGCGGAAACCGTCGATGACTACATGGGGCCGATTCTGACCGCCGCCAAGACCGGAGACTTCTCCGTGATCCGGAGCATGTGATCGCCCGGCCGACGGCGCCTGCACGAGCGAGATGAGGAACGTGAATATGGCCTCAAACCAGAGCGATCGCACGAGGATCGGGCTCGTCTCCTTCTCGGACGGCCGGAAGCGCGTCCACGAAACGCTGCGGGAGGGGATCGAGGAACACCAGCAGGTCCTTCGCGAGCTGATCGAGTCCACCGGCGCGGAGGCCGTGACGGCCGAACAGGTCGTGTACACGCCGCGGCTCGCCCGCCGCGAGACCAAGCGGCTGCTCGCCGCCGACGTGGCCGGCGCGGTGCTGAACATCCCGGTCTTCGCGTTCCCGAACCTGTGCGCGATCGCCGCGCGGGTGCTGTCGAGGCCGGCGGCGATCCTGTCTCCGGGGGAGTCCGGCCTGCCCGGGATGGGGGGGCTGCTGGCCGCGGGCGGCGCCCTACGGCAAATCGGGCTGTGGCACGAGCGGATCTGGGGCCCGTACGACAGCGACGAAACGCGCCGGCGTGTTGGAGTCTTCGTCCGCGCGGCCGGCGCCCGGCACGCGCTATGCGGAAAGGTGTACGGCCAGATCGGCGGGCGCTCCATCGGCATGCTGACGGGCGTGTCATCGTCGCCGGCCGAGTGGCTCCGCGTGTTCGGGGTTGATATCGACCACGCCGACCAGTCGGAAATCCTCCGCGTCGCCGAGACCATCGACGACGCCGAGCGCGAGCGGATCGTCAACTGGCTCGAGCAGGCCACGGGGGGCGTGGAATACGCCGAGGGCACGAAACTCACGCGCGAGACGCTGAAGTACCAGGCGGCCTGCGCGGCGGCCGTCAAGCAGATCGCCGAGCAGCGCCAGTTTGACTTCGTCGGGATCAAGTGTCACTACGACCTGTCGGAGTATTACTGCACGCAGTGCCTGTCGGCGGCGTTTCTGCCGAGCCGGCTGGACTGGGACGGTCCGCGCGAGCCGATGGTTTGCGCGTGCGAGGCCGACGGCGACGGCGCCCTGACGATGCAGATCCTCCAGGAAATCTCCGGCCGGCCGGCGCTGTTCATGGACCTGCGCCATTACGACGAGCGGCGCGGGCTTTGGACGCTGTGCAACTGCGGGGGCCAGTCGGTGCACTACTCGCGGCGCTCGGACGACGAGGCGGAGAACGTGGCGGCCGTCCGCCTCGTGCCCGTCATCGCCAAGTACGGCGGCGTCGGGGCGCACGTGCCGTACCTCGGGTGCGAGGGCCCGATGACGTTCGCCCGCATTCAGCACGACGAGCGCCGCCCGGGCCTGATCGCTTTCCGCGGCGAGGCCGTCGCCGCCGACCCGGACTGGCCGCAGGCCAGTTGCCCCCAATGGCCGCACATCTACGCGAAGTTCGAGGTTGAACCGCGCGGGTTGCTCGCCGGCCTGCACGCCAATCACGTGCACGCAGTCGCCGGCGACTGGCTCGACGAGTTGGCGCTGTTCGCGCGGATTGCGGACATCGACTTCGTGGGTCCCTGACCCGCATCCAGGCACCCAAGGGAGCCCAGGCCATGAAGATCGCCGTTGCCATCGCCACGCAGGACGCCATGCCCGACGCCTTCGTCGTCTGGCGCGGCATTGACGAGTCTATCCGCAAGGCCGCGCAGTTCGGCTACGACGGGGTCGAGCTGGCGCTGAAGACGGCCGACCAGGTCGATCCCGCCCGCATCCGCAAGGCGCTTGATGGAGCCGGGCTGGGGCTGCCCTGCATCTCGACCGGGCAGGTCTTCGCGGGGCTCGGCCTGTACTTCACCACGACGGACCCGGCCAAGCGGGCCGAGGTGATTGGGGTCTTCCGGGGTCTGATCGATCTCGCCGCCCAGTTCGGCGCCTGCGTGAACGTGGGGCGTGCTCGGGGATTCATCGAGGAAGGCGAATCCCGCGAGGCGACGGAGGCCCGCTTCGTCGAAGTGGCGAGAGAGCTGGCCGCCTACGCGGAACCGAAGGGCGTGACGCTCATCCTGGAGCCGGTCAACCGATACGAGATCAACTTCATCAACTCCGTTCGGGAAGGGGCGGACCTGATGCGGAAGGTCGGCGCGCCCAACATGGGCCTGATGCCGGACCTGTTCCACATGAACATCGAGGATGCCGACATCGCCGGCGAACTGGAGCGGCACGCCGAGCACGTCCGCTACGTTCATCTGGCCGACTCGAACCGCCTGGCCCCGGGGCAGGGGCACACGGACTTCCGCGCGGCCTTCGATGCGCTCAAGCGGACGGGCTTCGACGGCTGGGCCTCGGTGGAGATTCTGCCGAAGCCCGATCCCGACACGGCCGCCCGACAGGCGATTGAATTCCTCGCGCCCCTTCGGGAAGCGTTCAACCGCGGCTGAGCCGAAGCGTCTGAGGCAACATTTGCCTTCGGGGCGGTGGATGGCAGATACGGACTCGCCCATGCACCCGATGTATGACATCCTCGTCGAAGCTCTTCGGACGGACATCGCCCAGATGGCGGACGAGGAAGGCCATGACGAGGCGGCGCTCCTGGCGGAACTCGACGCCGCGGAGGCCGCCGGAACGGCCGATGCCCTGATGGCCCTGCAGCGGGACCTCTGGCGGCGTCCCTCGCCGCCCGGCTTCGCCTACGAAGAGCCGAGCGACTGGGAGAAGATCGCTGCCGGCTTCCCCGATCCGCAGTCTCACGTGCGGTTCCCGGGATCGCCCGAGGTCCTCGCCGACCGGCTGCATGCGGCGTGGCTGGGCCGATGCGTCGGGTGCCAGCTCGACAAGCCGCTGGAAGGCTTGCTCTGGCCGGAGACGATCCGCCAGGCTCTGGAGGCCGCCGGCCGATTGCCGATTGGATCCGGTCCGGCGATCCATCTGGGAGAGGGGGGATCGGCGGGCACGTGGTTCCGGTCGAGCAGCGGAACCGGGCCGGCCCGAACGCGCGGCGTCTATCCCGCAATCAACGGCGGGGCCTGGCAGCTTCCGCTGCAGGGGGGCGGCCTATCCGGGGAAGATCCGGTAGATTCTGGCCCTGTCGAGAAGCTGGGCGGTGACGCCGTAGTATGCCGCGCCATGGATCATCCACAACAGGCCACCGACGAGGTCGCCCGCGATCACGCCGATCATGAGCGGGGCCGCCCGGCGGTGGGCTTTGCCCCCCCCGAATCGCGTGATCACCGTCTTGATCAGCCACCCCAACAGGAACGAGTGGCTGAAGTTCGCCATCGGGTACGTCCCCCAGACCAGGAAGATCACCGGATGCAGCGGCCACCAGGTGTAACGAAGGCGCAGGAACCCCGTGACGAACACCAGCGCCAAGCCGATGCCGACCGCCGACAGGAAACCCGGCGCCGGGTTTATGTTCCCTACCCGCTGCCAGGCGCCGTATTCCTGCGACCGCGTGAGGTCGCCGGAATACTTCAGTTGGGCGGTCGCGTTGTTGGCCGCGTCGAACGTGAACGCGGGCACGTTCTTGAAGGCCCAGCCGTCGCGCTGGGGCGCGCCGTGGTTGTACGACGCCCAGAAGACGATGATGATCGCCACGAGCAGGGCCACGACATACGTCGCGCCGGCCGTCACGCCGACGCGGCCGGGACGAACGCGATTGTCGTCGCAGACCTTCAGCCCGTTCAGCAGGAACGGCATAAGGGACTCGCGCGGGTCGATGGTGAGCACGACGCAAATCAGCCCGACGATGACGATCGTCTTCGGGCCGAGGGCGGCGATGCCGAACAACCCCATGAGAATCGCCAGCGGCTGCCAGTAGGGCTGAATGAAGAACAGCCCCGTCTCGACATTGATCCGGCCCATGACGACAAAGATCAGGAAGATGAGGAAGACCACCAGCACCGCAAGGGGCAGCCCGAGGCCCACGCGGACGCAGAGGAACGCGACGATCAGGACCATCGATACGATGAAGACACGGCAGGCCCAGACCGCCGACCGCACCGTGCCGGCGCGACGGCGGAACGTCAGGGCGGACACCAGGATGTCCCAGTAGTATCGCCGCCCGATGTAGGCCACCAGGATGGCGATGCCCAAGTAGCTGCCGAACAGATGCCAGTTCTGGGGACCGCCCGTCATGTACTCCCCGCGGTAGTCCACGCCGGCGACGAGGAGCCCGGCCACCAGCGGGACATAGATGACCTGCGACAACCCGAGGGAGAGGCTCACGTCGCTGGCGAGAAAGAACGCGAACGCCGCGACGGTGGGAATGAGCTTGGGGGCGAACAGCCCCCACGCCTGCGGCGCCTTGCCGAGGTCGGGCCATTTCTGCTTCACCACGGACAGGTCCACGTTCAGCGGAATCCTGACCATGTCGTCGGGGTAGAGGGTCGCCAGCCCGTTGACGACGTGCACCAGGAACACCGTCCCCAGCCCCAGCCAGAACAACCGATTGCGGAAGATGCTCCCCACCGCCCGGTCCGGATCCTGCTCCAGAATCGCCGACGCCACCAACGCGACCGGGTAGCGCAGACGTTCATGATAGGCCCACTCGCGATGCACGATGAGCCCGAGGCAGATTACCCCAACGGCCGTGAGAACGATCAGCGGCAGCCACGTTCCGAGACACTCCGCCCAGCCCGACCACGGAACGTTGTCGAGGTCGAATGCGCCGGCGAGGCCGAAGCCTTCCCCCTTGGCCTTGGCGCCCGCGACGAACCGGTCCGTGACCTGGGGATCGTACCGTCCCTGGGCGGGCAGCATCTTCGGCGGCGCGTAGGACAGCACGTCGTGCTCCCGCCAGCCCGCCTTGGACCGGTTGTAGTGCGCCGGCAGGGCGAGCGAGGAGACGAACGTCCGCATGAGCCCGCTGCCGGGGATGCTGCACGCCACCAGCATCATGGCGACGATGAGGGCCAGTTCGCGCGGGCGAAGCCGCCAGCGGGCACGCAGCAGGTGCAGCAGCGGGTTGAGCAGCATCGCCATCAGGATCAGCAGCCCGAAGACGCTGATGGGCAGGTGATTGCCGACCAGGTACGTCAATCGAAGGACCGAGTCGTTGAGATAGCCCAGCCCCGAGATGCAGACGGCGAGGACCAGGCCGAGGATGATTGCCCGAACGCTCATGCGGAAGCTCTCGATGGATACTTGATGCTTCTAGCCGTGTGCCGCGCTGGTGGAAAGATATAGCCGAAGCCGTGAACGACCGCAAGCGCCCGGGCGCGTTCGGGGGCGCCGGTTGGGCGCCGCCGGCACGGTGTGCTACACTTGCGCCGCGCCCGTTTCCCTGTCGCGGCGCCGCTTCCCCGGATACGGAGACGTTCCGCCATGGCCAAGATACATCTGGTTTCCTACACGCATTGGGACCGCGAGTTCCGGTTCGACTTCGAGACCACGCGCAGTTGGCTCGTGCGGCTGTTCGATAACCTGCTGGACATCCTGGCCGCCAAGCCCGACTTCCGCTGCTACATGATCGACGGGCAATTCGGCCTCGTGGACGACTACATCGAGACGCGCCCGGAAAAGGGAGCCGAGCTTCGCCGCCTGGCGAAGGAGGGGCGGCTGCTGCTGGGGCCGTGGTATTCGCTACCGGACAGCTCGTCGATTCACGGCGAGTCGTTGGTTCGCAACCTGCGGACCGGGCTGGCGCGTGCGCGCGAGTTCGGCGGCGCGATGGAGGTCGGCTATAACGTCTTCTCGTTCGGGCAGATCGCGCAGCTTCCGCAGATCTACGCGGGCTTCGGCATCGACTTCATTTTCTTCTACAAGCACATGGACCGGCGGCGATCCCGGTACGACGAGTTCCGCTGGGCGGCGCCCGACGGCACGACGGCCCTGGCCTCGCGCCTCGGCACGGAGGCGCGGTGGAACTTCTTCTTCGGCGGGCAGGTCCCCATCGTGTACGACAAGGATCCCTTCCATAAGGACTGGCGATACGTCTGGGGGGAACTCGGCAAGACCTTCCACTTCTGCGAGCCGGACACCTACGGCACGTTCCACTTCGTTACGGACCCCGAGACCGGCTTCCATCCGGAGAACGTGAGGGCCGGCTTCGAACGCGCGCTCAAGACGGTCAAAGGCACGGCCGTGCCGGAGCACGTGCTCTTCTTCGACGGAACCGACTTCACCGAGCCGCACCCGATGATCCCGGAGATCATCGCCGAGGCGAACCGCGTCTTCGCGGGGGAGCACGAGGTGGTGCACTCGACGCTGCCGGAGTACGTCGCGGCCGTCAAGCCGCTGCTCGCTGAGCGCGACCTCGACACCGTCCGCGGCGAGATGAAGGACGGGCCCGTCGGCGCGGTCCACACGGACGTGTGCTCGCTACACGCGGAGCTGAAGCGCGAGAACGGGCAGGCGGAGAACGCCCTGTTCCGGATGGCCGAGCCGTTCGCGACGGCGGCGTGGCTGCGCGGGGGCGACTACCCCGTCCGGCGCATCGAGCAGGCGACGAAGCATCTGTTCCACAGTCAGGCGCATGATTCGCTGCACGGCGTGGGGCCGGCGTCCATGGTGGCCGACATCCGCGGCCGTCTGCTGCAGGCCCGCGTCATTGCCGACGCCGTCACCGAGACCTCCCTGCACACTCTCGCCGGTGAGATTGACACCGAATCCGTCGCCGACGGCCGCGTGTTCGTGGCGGTCTTCAACGCGGCCGCGTTCGAGCGCACCGAAGTGGTCGAGGCGTGGATCGACGTTCCGGCGGAGATCCCGGTGGACGAGTTGTGGATCGAGGACGACGCCGGCCGGCGGGCGCCCGCGCACGTGTTGGAGCACGAGGACACGAGGGCGGGGCTGTATCACCCCCGCAGCCGCAACATGCCGTTCTACGCCACGCGGTTCCGCGTGCTGTTCGAAGCCGGCGACGTGCCCGCGCTCGGCTACAAGGTGTTCGTCGCCCGATGGAGCGAGCAATCGCAGTACCCGTACCCGCACGAGGACTGGGACGCGCTGCGCATCCCGTACGAGAGCCTGGCGACGGGCCCGCGCTCGGCGGAGAACGAGTTCCTGACGCTCGCCCTCGCCGACGACGGCACGCTGGAGATCCACCACAAGGAAACGAACCGGACGTATCGCGGGCTGAACGCGTTCCTCGACGGCGGCGAGAGCGGGAACCTGTACCTGCATCGCCCGCCGGCTTCCGACAAGCTCATCAGCAGCGCCGGGCGCCCGGCGCGAATCGCGCGAACCGTCGCCGGCCCGCTGATGGTCCGCTTCGAGATCCGCACCGAGTTGCGGGCGCCCGCGCACTACGACAAGGCCGGGCAGTGCCGCTCGGCCGCCGAGGTGGACCTGCCGATCACGTCGGTCGTCACCGTCCGCAAGGGCGATCCACGTGTCGAGATCGTCACGACGGTCGAGAATCGCGCCAAGGACCACTTCCTTCGGGCGGTCTTCCCGACGGGCATCGAGGCGGACCACACGACGGCCGGCGGCGTCTTCGACGTGAACACCTACCCGGCCGAGCCGTCGCGCGACGGGCAGTACCGCGGCCCGGAGTTGCCGCGCCGCCAGCAGCACCTGTTCATGGACCTTGCCGACGCCGGCGGCGGGCTGGCGGTCCTCAACGATACGCTGCGCGACTACGAGGTGCTCGACCCCGCCCGGGGCGTCATCGCCCACAGCCTGCTCCGCGGGGCGCCGCTGCGCATCCCCGTCGACAACCGCCTGTGGATGGAATACCCCGGTGACGAGAGCGCCCAGTCGCTCGGGACGCACACGTTCCGCTACTGCCTGCTGGCCCACGCGGGGGATTGGTCGGCTGTCGAGCTGCCGCGGCACGCCGTATCGTACGCCACGCCCCTGCGTCTGGCGCAGATCGGGCGGCAGAACGGGCCGCTGCCGACGTGTCACGGCTTCTTCGCCCTGCGCGGGGCCAACCTGGTCCTCAGCGCTGTCAAGAAGGCCGAGGGCCGCGACTCGGTGATCGTCCGCTTCTTCAACCCCACGGCCGAGACCGTCGAGGCGGAACTCCGCGTGGGCGAGCCGGTCCGCGCGGCCCATCGGGCGGGCCTGGACGAGGAACGACAGGAGGCACTTGAGGTCGCCGAGGCCGGAAAGGTGCGCCTGGCCGTGGAAGCGAAGAGAATCACCACGGTCGAGCTGGTTCCCGATCAGGTGGAGGGATAACCGGGGCCCGTCGGCGGGCCGCGAGCGGACCCACGCCCCCAGACAAGGCGTGCCTCAGTTCGAGTAGCCGGCCGCGCTCACCAATCGCTGCCGTCCTCCATCTGCCATCCGACGATGCCGCTCTCGGCCTCGTTGCACGGATGATTCGCGGCGCCGAGCAACTCGTCCGGGCCGCAACTGTCGGCGTGCCCGTCCACGTACAGCCCGTTCATGCGGTCGGAGTGCGACAGCCACAGGCTGGGGTAGTTGCCGTGGAAGTGGCTCGGCCCATAGACGTCGAAAAACCAGATTCCCTTCGTCAGCGCCGCGTCGCCCATCGTGGAGCAGCCCATGAGGAGGAAGTTCTGCGGGCGGGGGCAATCGACCAACTCGAAACAGTGGTAGTTGCCCCACAAAACGCCGTCGGGCATGACCTTGTTGATGTACTGAATCATGAACTGCCCGTCGGCGTGGTCCGAGCAGGTGTAGGGATGGTGGCTGGTGTACACGGCGTACGTGCCTTCCGTGCTCTTGGTGCACCGGATGCGGTCGTCGATGCGCGACTGGTTTGGATGCCCGTCGCCGTCGCCGATGCCGCCGTCCGTCAGGTAGTACGCCTGTGGCCCCATGAAGAACTGATACCACGCGCGGCGGCCGGAGGCATTCCCCGTCGTGTAGCTGTACGCGCCCACCAGGTACCCGTCGAAGTCGGAGGTGTAGAGATGGAACGACATGCCGAGGTGCTTCTGCTGGCTGAGACAGACCACCTCTCGGGCCAGCTCCTTGGCCTGATTCAGGGACGGCATGAGGATCGTCACCAGCAGCGCGATGATCGCGATGACGACCAGGAGTTCGATGAGGGTAAAGGCCTGGGCTCGGGCCGCGAATCTCGGGTTCCGGATCATGGCCACCTCGATCATCCCACTCAGGCGCCGCTCGGCATGACGGCGATCACGTCGGCGTATTCGACCTTGCCGGTCTTGTGTTGCTCATCGGGCAGGGGCACGCTGAAGACGATCTGCTGAAGTGGATAGTGCTTCGTGCCGTCCTTGGCGCCGCCCCAGTGCTCGAGCTTCCGGGTCAGCGGGATGGTGATCGTCTCCCACTCGCCCGTGCCCTTGATCTTGCCCTTGTACTGGTGCGTCTGTCCGGTCGAGTCCTTCAGCCGGAACGTCAGCTTCTGGGCGACCGACGAGCGGGCGCTGAGGCGCACCTCGGTCGCGCCGGCGACGATGTTCACCGGCGCCTGGGCCAGGACGTACGGAATGCTCTTCGTGGTCGATTTCGTGAAGTCGTAGTTCACCACGCCGATCACTTTGCCGTCGTCGGCCTTCGCGACCTCGAACGAGCCCTCGCCGGTGTTCTTGAGGAATTCCCATTCGGTGCCCGCTTCGAACAGCTTGAGATCGACGGGCCCCGCCGGGCCGGTGGGGGCGGCGGCCGGTTGCGGCGCCGCCTGCGGCTTCGGCGCGGCGCCCTTGCCCACGGTGACGACGTCGGCGTATTCGACCTTGCCGGTCTTGTGCTGCTCATCGGGCAGGGGCACGCTGAAGACGATCTGCTTGAGCGGGTAGTGCTTCGTGCCGTCCTTGGCGCCGCCCCAGTGCTCGAGGCGGCGGGTCAGCGGGATGCGGATGGCCTCCCACTCGCCCGTGCCCTCGATCTTGCCCTTGTATTGATGGGTCTGCCCCGTCTCGTCCACCAGGCGGAAGGTGAGGCGCTGCTTGACCGGCGAACGGGCGTAGAGAAGCACGTGCGTCGGCCCGGCCGAGATGCTCACCGGGGCGCTCGCCAGCACGTACGGCGTCGTGCGCGACTTGGACTTCGTGAAGTCGTAGTTCACCACGCCGATCGCTCTGCCGTCGTCGGCCTTCGCGACCTCGAACGAGCCCTTGCCCGTGTTCTCGGTGAACTTCCACGCCACGCTCTCGTCGAACAGCTTCAGGTCGGTCGCGCCCTCCGGCGGCGGGGCGGCCTCGGCCACGGGCGCCTTGAGCGGCGGGATCGACTGGGCCGCGACCGTCGCGCCGGCCGGTATGCTCAGGTACTGCGGCGCGCCGCTCACCGTCACGCGAAGCTTCTGGTCGGCAACCTGCACCGCCACGGGCTTACCTTCGAGGTCCACGCAGGACACCGGCCCGTCCGCGCCCAGGCGGATCTCCACCTGGTGCGGGAAGGCCTTATCGGGCGCGTCGCCCGCGGGCGGCGCGGTCCAGACGACCAGCTTCTTCTGCTGGTTCCCGTTCTCCATCAGCACGACGTAATCCAGGTGATGCCCCGTGTCGATGCGGCCGACGGTGCGGAAGCCGCTGAGCTGCTCGAACATGGCCTTGGCGGCCGGATAGACCGGGCGCGAGCCGCCCCCATCCGCCAGGCCGAACTTGTCCCCGCCCCATTCGTACCACATCGTCAGCGGGATGCCGTGCAACTGATCGGCCATGAACTGCCGGACGAAGTGCCACGCCTGGAACTCGCGGGCGCGTTCCTTCGACCCGCCCGACCAGCCTTCGTGGGTCTCCTTGACGGCGAAGCCGCGCTCGGTGTTGAGCATCGGCAGGTCCGGCGCGCCGTACTGCTTCAGCAGCTTGCGCGTGATGTTGTGCCCGACGGCGAATTCCTCCGGCGTCTTCACGCCGTACGGATGAACCGACCAGGCGCGGATGCCCGTCTTGAGGATGCCCCGCTTGAAACAGAACTCCGTCCACTCGTACGACGGCCGCCAGTAGTTCGACACCGACCCCGCCATCACGAAGCAGTCCGGGTCGGCCTTCAGCATCGCCGGGACGACCGCCTTGGCGAGGTCCGTGTACTCCTTCGCAAACTCGTCGGAGTTGTGCTTGCCGTCCTTCCGCCAGAAGGTGCGGACGTTGGGCTCGTTCCAGAGCTCCCACAGCACGTTCTGGTCCTTGTAGTGCTCGGCGAGCGCCGCGGCGAACCCGGCGAACCCCTGGCGCCCCGCCTCGGTCTGAATGCCCCCGCGCCCGTCGTTCTCATACAGGTTGTTCCCGCCGAACAGCACGCCGACGACCGTGAGACCGAGCTCCTTCGCCCGGGCCATCGTCTCGTCGTAGTCGTCGAACGTGTACACGCCCTTCTGCTTCTCGACGGCGTTCCAGTAGAACCCGCGCCGGACGCTGCGGAAGCCCAGCTTGTGGACCTGCTCGAGTACCTCCGGCCTGAAGTTGTGCGTCTTCAGCTGCGCCCCGGCCGACTGCGGGAAGCCCGGCTTGGGCAGTTCGGCGGCGGCGGCAGCCGCGGCAAAGGCGAAACCCACCATAAGGATGCCTCCGATCACGGCCGACGGCAGATGGGCAACGGAAGTAGTCATTGTTCGCACCTCCCTGGTGCTATCATTCATGATACACGGGTACCCCCCCCATATCTGACCAGATTTGACCGGGAGGTGTCATACCAAAAATCCGGCATCCAGTATCGAGAATACGTTACGCCCGAAGAATGGGGAGCCCGGCCGGGCTCGGCGGGCTATGCTGAGCGGGTCGGTTGTGCGGCGTCTTGCCTGCGGGTGGGGCGCGGCGGCGACGGCGATGGTCGCCCCGCAATCAAGGAAGGATGAAGCCGTGAGCCCATTCACCGATCTGCTCGTCTTCGACGCGCACTTCCACGTCCATGCCGCCTCGGGGCTGCGCGAACTCGCCGGCGTCATCCGCGAAGCGGGGCTGGCGGGGATGGCTCTGATGAGCCTATCCGCCTGCGGCGCGGGACGCGAGGCGCAGAACCTGCTCGTCCTGTCGGCCAAGCGGGCCTCGCCGGAGGGCTTCTGGGCGTTCCCCGGCCTGGTGTACCCACCGCCGCGCCTCCGCGACGGGTTGGACCTCGCCGCCCAGGCCCGGCAGCTGGTCGCGGCGGGCGCCGACGGCGTCAAGATGATCGAGGGGAAGCCGAACACCCAGAAGGCGCTGGGCCTGCCGCTCAATGATCCCGTGTACGACGGCTTCTACGGTTTCCTGGCCGCCGAGCAGGTTCCCTTGCTGATGCACGTGGGCGACCCCGCCACGTTCTGGGACGCCGACGCCTGTCCTGACTGGGCCCGCCGAAAGAACAACTTCTGGGGCGACGGCACCTACGCCTCCCTGGAAGACCTGTACGGGCAGGTGGACGACGTGCTCGACCGGTTCGGCGGCCTCCAGGTCACGCTGCCGCATTTCTACTTCCTCTCCGATGACCGCCCGCGCGCCGAATCGCTGCTCGCCCGGTACCCGAATGTCCGCCTCGACCTAACGCCCGGCAGCGAGATGTACGTCAACTTCTCACGCGACCCCGCGGGCTGGCGGGCGTTCTTCGAGCGCTATGCCGACCGGATTCTGTTCGGCACCGACAATCGCGCGCCGCTCGACGGCGCGGCCGCGCATGCGGCGACCCAGGTCGCCCGGCAGCGGCGGTTCTTCGAGACCGCCGAGCCGTTCGAAACCGAGTGGGGCACGCTGCATGGGCTGGGGCTCTCGCGCGAGACGCTCCGGAAGCTCTACTCGGAGAACTTCCTCGGCTGGGTCGGCGCCCGGCCGCGCCCCGTGGACGTTCCCGCGGCCGAGGAGTACCGGCGCACGCTCCTGGAGAACCTGCGCCGCTGGGACGCGCCGCAGTCGTCATTGGATGCGGTTCGAGGCGTGCCCGTCGGCCCGTGACGTGCCGTGTCCGCCCGGACGCGGCTTCGCCCGTCGGCGGCGGGTCAGCCGAGCAGCGGGCACGGGGCCTGAAGCGGGATCTCGCCGCGAAGCATCCGCCCGGCCTCGCCCACGAGCCTCAGGTAATGGTCGCTGGCGACGCCCTCGAGGTCGATGAACAGGCCCTCGGGCCCGGGCGGGTTCGGATCGACCTTGAAGATCGCCGTCCCCTCGTCCATTTCGTCGAACATCGCCTGGTAGATCATGGTCGCCCCGGCGCGGACGGCCTCGTAGTACAGCTTCCACAGCATCGCGCCGCGCCGGCGGGGCACCCGGTCGCGCACGGCGCCCGGCCGCTGGTTGTGCCAACTGAAGCCCGGATACACCACCGGCATGTACTCGATGCCGCGCTCGGCGCACCACTGGATATCCGGTATCCAGAAGTCCCGCGCCATTCGCTCGGCGCCTTCGAGCGTCTCGGCCCGGGCGACGGACCACGGAAGGAGGATGTCCGCGATCTGGATCGCGTCGAGCATGGCCGGGTCTTCGAAGCAGTCCCAGCAGCGGACGACGGGGCGCTTCGAGGGATCGGGGTCCGGCAGGTGCTCCTGCGGCTGCTCGCGCCAGCCGGTCGGGAGGCCGAGCATCAACGTGGCCCCCCAGTCCTTGAGGAACTCAACCAGCGGCATGCAGTCCCGCCAGGTGAAGTGCGGCCGATCGTTGAAGCCGAGCCCCCACACCGTCACCACCGGCCGGCCGTGGTGGTGGAGGTACATTTTGTCCTCCACGAGGGCCGTGTCGTCCAGCAGCCGCTTCCAGTCGTCGATGACGGGGGAAGCGTCCTCGCCGCGCATGCCGCTCAGGTCGTACATCATCGCGTAGCAGCGCTCGTGCAGCCGGGCGCCCTCGCGGCAGTAGTCCAGCACCTTCAGCGTGTGGGCGAAGCGCTCCCGCTCGGCGCAGTACGGGTGGAATCGCTGCACGAACACGCCGTCGAGCCCGTACGCCCGCATCCAGCCGAAGTGCCGCAGGACCGTCTTGCGGTTGCACGAACTGGGCAGCCTGGCCGGCGTCCCGTCGGCGTAGCGGATGCCCGTCTTGCACAGTTCGTCGTCATCGAACTCGCTCGTGTCGGGCCAGACGTCGATCTTGCACGTCTCGGGCGTGAGTTCCTCGGCGCGGCGCTTGGCGTAGTGACGCCAGCCCATCCCGCAGCCGTCGCACGGCGTGTTGAACCAGCCTTGGTATCCGGCCATCAACTTACGATGCAGTGTCTTGGCGTCCATGGGCTCCCGGCTCCAGGTTTCAACGCGGTGAATGGGCCGATGCCTCGGCCGCCGCACGCCTACAGGAAGAGAAATGGCGGCGGATTTCAAGCTTGACAATGCGACAAAATGGTGTAGAATTGTTTTCGATGCATTTGAGCATCGCATATCGTTCTTACGGAGCTTGAGGTATTGGCGAAGTACCTGGAGATCGCAGAGAGCCTGCGAGAGCGGATTCGTCACGGTGATTACCGCCTGCGCGGATTTCCTTCTCACAGCGAGTTAGTCTCCGAACTCGGGGTCAATTCCCGAACGGTGACGAAGGCCTTGCGCGAGTTGGTCGAGGACGGTCATCTCGTCCGCGGGGCTTCGGGGCGGTTCGCGCTGCCGGAATCCGACGCCTCCCGGCTGCACATCGGCATGGTTGCGCCGGCGTACCCGACCTCCACGACGTTCGTCTGGCACCGCGGCGCGGACACCATGGCCCGCGAGCGCGGCTGGACGCTCAAGTTCATCGCCTACACGCACTGGGACGACCCCTGCATCGACGAGGCCCTCCGCGGCCTCGACGGCGTATTCTTCGCCGCCATCGCCGACGAATTCCCCCGCCATGTCCTGCGGCGCATTCAGGCCGGCCCCTGCCCCGTCGTCGTGCTCGAGGAAGACACCTCGGCGTACGACATCCCGTGCGTACGCCTGTCGAACCCGGCGAGCATCCATCGACTGCTGGACCACCTTGGCGCCCGGGGGCACCGGCAGGTGGACTGCCTCAACGTCGAGCCGATGAACCCCATCACCCGCGGCCGAATCGAGAGCTGGCGGCTCTGGCTGGCCGCCCACGACGCCGAGGGCGAGCTGATCAACGATCCGGTGGAAGTCTTCGGGTCGGCCATCCCCCACGCCTACCGGGCGACGGTGGAGGCGGTGCGTTCGGGGCGGCTGGCGTCGAAGGCGCTGTTCTGCGCGACGTACTCGGCCGCGGCCGGGGCCATGCGGGCCCTGCGAGACTCCGGCCTGGACGTCGGCGAGGAGATCGACGTCTGCGCGGGCGACGACGCGCTGAGCGCCGCCCGGTATCTGACGCCGAGCCTGACGTGCCTTCGCCCGCCGCGGGTGTCGCCGTATATCCGGGCGTGCCTGAACTGGTTCGCCGGCGGCGGCGGGGACTGGCCGGGCACGCTGGTGATGCAGCCGGCCGAGATGCCGCTGTTCGTCGGCGAATCGACCGGCGGCGCCGGCGAAGGCGTGTACGAACGCCACGAGATGGCAGATGCGCGTTCGGTGGTCGAACGCGTGTGAATGAGGAACATACGGACAGAGAACCTTTCGGAGCGAACAAGAAAGGACATACACGCTCAGACAAGGAGCAGGCATGGCACAGGACGCGAACAGATCTCGCAGTTGGACGAACGGAGATGTTTCGAGCTTGAACAGAGATGAAGGAGACAGAGCAATGAAGAGCATGAAGACAGTGGTAGCGATGGTTGTGGTGGCGGCGCTGGCCGGCACGGCGGCGGCGATTACATGGGACGGCGGCGGGGCGCCGGATATGAGCTGGAACACCGACGCAAACTGGAACCCCGACGGGCAGCCCACCGCCGCGGACTCGGTCGACCTCGGTGACGTTGTCACCGGCTCCACCTCGGGCAATCCGATCACGATTGACGCGGCCGCGACGTGCGCCTACTTCGAGCTGACCTATAGCAAGTCGAATTACCTCGACATTAACGCCAACTTCGCAGTCGTCGGGGACCTGGTCCTGGGTGGGAAGGACGGCCACGCGTGGGGCGCCACCCACGACGCCGGTACCGTGAGCTGTGACAACTTCAATCTGAGCGCGCGGCAGTCGGTCGGGGACTATGACATGAACGGCGGCACCTTGACGGTGACCAACAAGCTGGCCATGGGGCGGGGCGACGGCGGCAGCGACGTCAATTTTAACCAGAGCGCCGGAACCACGGTCACGGCGGGCAGTATGGAGTGGGGCAGCAGCGTCTACACCGGGGGTTCGATGAAATACAACATGACCGGCGGATCGCTGACTTGTAGCGGCAATGCCAACCTCGCTTGGAAGGCCGCGGGCTGCGAGTTCAACCAGAGCGGCGGCACCGCCAGCTTCGGAAGCCTCGACATCGGGGCCGCCACGAACGACCCCGGCGTCGGCACGGCGACCCTCTCGGACTCTGCCGACACCTCGGTGACCGGCACAGTGGAAATCGGCGAGCAGAACGGCGAGGGCACCGGCACGCTGGTGCTCGATGGCAGCAAGTCGAGCGGCTCGGACCTGACCGTGGGCGGCGATTTCAACGTGCGCGAGCAAGGCACGCTCAAGGCCATCATCGACCAGGACGCCCTGGACGACTGGGACGCCAACATGCGCAAGATCGACATCGATGGCAACGTGCTGTTCGAGGCCAACGTCGGCGACAGCGGCCTCGCCGCCGCGCTGGACCTGTCGTTCGACGACGAGGCGACACCGGCCGCGTTCTCCTGGAAGACGATCCTGACGTGTGACGGCACGATCACGGACAACGGCTTGGCGTTTGCCGCCGGTGTGGATGTCTACGACCCGGGTAGCGGCGACCATGTGGGCTGGGACTTCCAGGTCGTTGATACCACCTCCGGGGAACTCCAGGTGAGGTACGTTCCCGAGCCCGCCTCTCTGGCCGTGCTGGGCCTGGGCGGCGTCGGCCTGCTGATTCGGCGTCGGAGAGCGGCGTAACGAAGCACCTGTAGCGGATGACGCGCGTCCGACGGTCGGGCGCGCTGGAGCGATTTCGAGCAACGGAGAACACACGGTTTAGAGCACTTAGCAAGGAGACAGAGCGATGAAGAGCATGAAGACACTGGTAGCGATGGTTGTGGTGGCGGCGCTGGTCGGCACGGCCGCGGACGCGGCGACGTATGTGTTCGACAACGACAGTGGAGACTACAGTTGGCACACCTTGAGCAACTGGGACGTCGGTGGTTCCGATCCGCTGGTGCTTCCCGGAGTCGCAGACATCGTGGACATGCGGAATTTCACCAATGACAGCGCCCATCCCGTCACGATCACCTCGGCTGTTTCCGTGGACTCGATCGATCGGCTTGCCGACCCCGATCCCACCTATCTGGAGATCAACGCCGATCTGACGATCACCAACGACTTCAATCTCAACCGCGATGACAAGGCCGACGTGGGCTACGTGATCCACAAAAGCGGCACCGTCTCGATTGGCGGCAATCTGATGTTCTCGGCAGATAGAGACGGCAGCTCCACATACAAGATCGAGGGCGGGACGCTCAGTGTCACGCAGATCAATCTTGGCCGAGGTTACGACGACGGCGGGGTCGATCAGTTCATCCAGGACGGCGGCACCGTCACGGCTACGAATATCGGCGGCTTTGGTGGTAACTCGCACAGCGTTCTTCAAGAGTATCAGTTGAACGACGGTTCGGCGACGTTCAGCGGGGATGTCAGGTTCGGGTGGAAGACCCGAGACGTCAAGTACACGCAGACCGGGGGAACGGCCGTTTTCCAGGGTACCCTCGAGTTCGCCACTGATTCCACCTCCGCGCCGGGTAATGGGATTGGCACCTTCTCCGCGGCCGCCGACACCACGATCCAGGGCCAGTTCCTCGTTGGCAGCACCAGCCTGGCCAACGGTGAGGGCACGCTGATCCTGGACGGCAGCGTCACCGGGGCGGGGACCGACGTTCAGGCCCAGGGCGGCGCTGATTTCGCGGAGTACAGCCACTTTGAGGCGATCATCGACAGCGACGCAATCACGACGCCGTCCGGCATGAGGAAGGTCGCTGTGACGGGGACGGCCGTGTTCATGTATGACGCCGTCCAAGGCGGCGGCGCCCTCCTCAAGCCCTCCTTCGACGGCGCCGCAACCCCCACGCCTGGCACGTGGACGATCCTGACGGCCGACACGTTGACGGACGAGGGGCTGGCGTTCGATCCCGCCGTGGACCAGTACACCGGCCCCGGCGACACGGGCTGGACGTTCAACGCCGACACCACGAACGGTGTGCTGACCGTGACGTACGTTCCCGAGCCCGCCTCTCTGGCCGTACTCGGCCTGGGCGCGGTGGGCCTGCTGATTCGCCGGCGCCGCAGGTCCTGAGCTTGTCGAAGGGAAGGTCCTGAGCGCGCCGACGCGGGCAATGGAAAAGAGAATGGCGTAGCGAAATAGCGCAGGCGTGGGCGCCTTCGCCGCGGAAGCTCTCGCGGCGAGGGCGCTCGCGGCGAGGGCGCTCGCGTGTACCCGGAGGGCGGACGACTCGCGTCCGCCGGCCGGGCGCGTGCGAAAGAACGCGAGGGAAACGCAGTTTCCAGAGAGCGAAGAAGCACGAGTCGAGACGCTCAGAGAAGGAGACGCGATGGCACGAGATGCAGACAGTTCGGCAATTGGATCAATGGGGACTGGCAGATTTGAGTTCTGACGCGAAGCAAGGAGAAAGAACGATGAAGAGCATGAAGACAGCAGCAGTGATCGCGAGTGTCGCCCTTCTGGCGGCCGTCACAGCCACCGGCGCGGACGCGGCCATCGTCGTGGAGAATAGCATGGCCAGCGCCCAGCTCGACGGCACGGTGGTCAGTTCGGGTTCGATCACGTTCGACATGAGTGGCGGGGACTTCCTGGCGGTCGCCATCACGGCCGGCGGGACGCTTGGCGATCTCGACGCGACGCTGGACTACGCCAGCAACACCGGCTTCGTACAGTCCGTGGACGGCGATGACAAGGACAACTGGAGCGCGATCTACTACCTGACGGACCCGGCCTCGGGCAGCAACACGCTGCAGGTCACGCTGACCACCGACGACGCCGGCGGCGACCCGCTGAACAACACGGCCAGCGACTTCCAGTTCGCCGCGTACAGCCTGTCCAACGTTGATCCGGTGACCCCGGTGGCCCACGCCGAGGAGACGCTGGGGAACAAGATGACCAGTTGGACGCTGCTCAGCTCGTCGCCCGGGATCATCAGCAACGGCGACGTGTTGGTGATGGCCAACATCGCCCGCAACAGCTTGGCCACGCCGGCGCCGGACTGGCACGTCCCGAACGACACGCAGACGCTGGTTTACCGCAACGCCACCGCCGGCAATGACGGTAAGTCGGACTACAGAGTCCGAGTATGCCGTCCTGACCGACGGCGATCTGACCGACGAGGACGACCCGAGCACCGTGGAAGATGACCTGGTGCTGACCACGGGCAACAGCGACGCCGGCACGTACTCGGCGACGATCTTCAACGAGGTCCCCGAACCGGCCACCGCGGTTCTGCTGGGCCTCGGCGGTGTGCTGATCGCGATTCGCCGCCGCCGCAGGTCCTGAGCTTGTCGAAGGGAAGGTCCTGAGCGCGTCGAAGGGAAGGTCGTGAGCGAAGCCGAGGGGCGGTCCTGAGGCCCGCTCGACCTATACTTCTGTGGAAACCACGGGCACGGATGGCTCGGACATGGATGAAGAGAATTGGAGGGGCGCAGGGTCTGCGCCCCTCCTGCTCGCGCGACGTACGTGATGCCGGCGCGCAAGGAGTGCGCCATGGATAACCTGAATCCGCCCTTCGCCAAATCCCGGTTCCCCGCCCGGCCGCGACGACGAGGCCTCGCCCTGACCGAATTCCCTGCGGTGAGGAAGCGTGGCTTCACCTTGATCGAACTGCTCGTCGTGGTCGCCATCATCGCCCTGCTGGTGACGATCCTGATGCCGACGCTGCAGCAAGCCAAGGAACTCGCCAAGCGGTCCGTCTGCGCCGGCCACCAGCACCAAGTGGGGCTGGCCATCGCAATCTACGCGGCCGAGTTCGACACGATTTTTCCCGGCGCGGTGGGGCGGATCTCGTCGAGCCATCCGGATGCCTCGGTCCGCGAGGGCGGGCACCATACGTGGCGGCACTGGTTCCAGTACCTGTGGGGGCCGCAGTATCACATCATGGTCGGCGACGACGGCACGCACCCGGGCTGGGGCGAGTACGGCACGCAGGAAAACGACGCCATCCGGTGCCTCAAGAGCACCAGCGGCAAGTACGGCATGTACGCGAGCAAACACGTCGATGCCAACAACGCCACCGAGACGGCCGACGCCGTGTTCATGTCGGTGACGCACCCGCCCCTGTGGAGTTCGAGCTACGGGTTCACGCGGTTCCACATGGACCAATGCCCGACGCCCGACAACTTCCTGATGATCGGCTGCACGACCGACGGCGACCCGCTCGATCAGTCGCATTACAGCTTCGAATGGTGGGTGACCCACAGCAACGTGGGGGCGCGCCCGAACATGGGCCTGTGGCTGACGCACCTCGAGACGGTCAACGGCATGTTCGCCGACGGGCACGTCGAGGCGTGCGGATCGATGAGGCTTCAGAATACGGCCAACGAGCGTCCCAAACGGGTTTGGGACCCGGACTGGGGCGGGCCCGGCATCAAGGAATGGCTCTGGGAAGATGGAACATTCGGACCCTAGCTTGTGGACCTCGTTCCCCTGCACGGAGGTGCGAAGTTGCGAAACAAAGTCTTCACTCTAATCGAACTGCCTGCGGCGAGGAAGCGTGGCTTCACGTTGATCGAACTGCTCGTCGTCGTTGCCATCATTGCCCTGCTGGTGACGATCCTGATGCCCATGCTGGACCAGGCCAAGGCATTGGCGAAGCAATCGGTGTGCCTCTCGCACAAGCACACCGTCGGCCTGGCGGCGGCGCTGTACGCCAGCGAGCACGAGGGGGCCGTGCCCTCCGCGCCGTCCTGGACGTGGGAAGGCGGCGACCGCCAGCAGCGCCCCTGGTACTGGTTCCACCTGTCCGAGAACTTCGACACGCTGGGCAATGCGGAGATCGCCAAGTGCCCCGAGGATCCGGTTGAGGAAATGCAGGGGGAGTACGGTTACTGCGGCGCCTACGAGCCTCATCTGAACACACTGGCCAGGCCCGGACGCGACAGGCAATGCTGGAAGGAGTTATATGGCGAGGCGGCCATACCCCAATGGTGCGACGGGGCCAAGAAGGGCAAGCTCACGCTGCTCCTGCAGCACGACGCCGAGCGCCCGCAGGAGATCCTGTTCATCGCATGCACGGCGTCCGACTGGGGCGGGACGTTCCGGGGCTCCCACAAGTTCGGGCGGTTCCATGCGGGCAAGCAGAAGGCGGTCTGGCTGGCGCACCCCGGCGGGACGGCCGGGCTGTTCGTCGATGGCCACTCCGAGCCGCTCGACGAGGTGGAACTGCTCGACTGCCGCAACGGCGGATACCCCGAGGACGACGACTACGGTATCTACGAATACTGGGATCACGACAAGATCCCCACATGGCGGTGAGGGTTACCCTCGGGGTTCGGGCGATTGCTCGGCGCGGCTCCCGACGGCGGGCCGCTCGCCCAAGGTAAGACGGCATGGCCACGATTACTAAGGACGCCCGCCCCACGCTCACCGCGGTCGAGATGGACCGCGGCGACGAACTCGTGTACACGCTCGCCGCCGGCGATACGCGGCGGCTGAAGCTGCTCGACACGGCCGCCCGCGTCACACACACCACGCTCGAGACGCCCAAGGTCCAGCAGTCGGGCGCGGTGACCAACTACGAGTTCACGGCCACGCTGGAAGTGGACGGCCGGCCGCACACGCTCTGGCGCGAGGTCGCCACGCAGCGCAGCTTCTACGAGCCGTGGATCCTCGACGGGATGGCCGTCTATCTCGACGCCGCGGACGCTATCTTCGAGTTCCTCACCGAGGAGCACGGCGACTGCCGCCCGCGCAAGGCCGCTCGCTTGGGCGTCCACGAGGCGGGCGCCGGCGTTTGCCCCGACCTGCTGCATCCGTGGTGCCCGCTGCCGCCCGGCGGGCTGAACATCCGCGACTGCTACAACGGCGAGGACTGCTGGCTGGGGGCGTATTTCGGCGCGGCGGCGCACGGCGGGCTGGACCTCAACCACCCGGCCGGCACGCCGATCTTCGCCCCGTTCGAGATCGACGAACACGGGCTGTTCAACACGACGTACGACGGGCACAACAACAACCGCTGGCGGGGCCGGCACACCTGGCCCGATGGCTCGACGTGGGTGGTCCAGGTTCACCACCTGATCGGCTACCTGAATCACGACGTGCAGGGGCGCCCTCTCGCCGCCGGCGAGCAGATGGCCCGCGGCGCGGGCGTCGGCGTGGGCGGGCACGAGCACAGCCACTTCGTCTTCGCCGTCATCGAGCCGGGCGAAACGTTCGAGGACCGCATCCTGCTCGACCCGTGGATTTTGTTCCGCCAGATGTACATCGACCAGCACGGACGACGCGAAGCGCGGCCGCCCGAGGAGAAAGGCAGGTCCTCAGCATGACCCATCCGTCGCGGCATCGGATCAGCTTCCGGCTGGTCGGCCTCGCGCTAGCTGTCTGTGGGAGTCTCTCGATGGCCCAATCGTTTCCCAAGCCGGTCGTCCCCGATTCGTTCGGCGTCAATGTCTCCGGCCACGAGCTGAACGAGAAGGACTTCGCCCTGATGAAGAAGGCGAATGTGCGATGGGTGCGTCGGGGCATCCTGTGGACGCAGATCGAGAAGGAAAAGGGCGTGTACGACTTCGAGGCGGCCGACGAGTTCATCGACACGCTGGAGGAGCACGACCTCGGCTTCCTGTGCGTCCTGGCGTTCGGCAACAAGCTGTACGAGCCCGACCAGCACTGGATGGGCGTCCGCACGGCCGCGGGGCGGGAGGGTTTCGCCGACTATGCGGCCGCCATGGCGCGGCGGTACAAGGGCAGGAGAATCGTCTTCGAGATCTGGAACGAGTCCAACAGCGGCTTCTGGAAGCCGAAGCCGGACCCCGACCAGTACATGGACATGCTGGAGGAGGCGGTGCCCGCGATGCGCAAAGCGGCCCCGAACTGCACCATCGTCGCCCCGTCGCTGATCCACATCGGCTGGAGGAAGGCCCGCCGATGGTACGAGGGGTGCCTCGAACGGGGCATCTGCAGGAAGGTGGACGGTTTCTCGTTCCACGCCTACGGCGACCCGGGCCGCAACGCCGAGGTGGAGCGGAACATCCAATGGGCCGCCGAGATGCGCGAGATGATGGGCAGGCATGGCGCCGCCAGGAGCTACCCGTTCATCCAGAGCGAGTACGGCATCAACCAGAACGCCCCGGAGTTCCGGAAACACCCGAGGGACCAATGGGAACGCCTGCAGGCCCAGTCGGTCACCCGCAACTACCTTGTCTGCCTCATGCTGAAGGTGCCCATCAACATCCACTACGAGTGGAAGTCTCGCAGCGAGTCCACTCGCGGCGACAAGGGACTGCTCAACCGAGACAAGACGACCACCGTCGCCTACCAGGCGTTCCGGACCCTCACCACCGTCCTGGACGGCTGCGCGTTCGGGAAGCGCCTGCCCGGCCACGCGGACGATGACTACGTTTTCGTGTTTGCGCATGCCTCCGGCAAGACGATGCTGGCGGCCTGGACCACCGGCGAGCCGCACGCCGTCGAGATTTCCGTGACCGGTGCCGACGCCGTGGACGTGTGGGATATGACCGGCGCGAAGGCCGCCGTCCCCGTCGAGAGCGGCAAGGTCGCGATCGAACTTACCAACGGCCCCGCCTACTGCGGCCTTGGCAAGGGCTCCGTCGCCGGCGCGGCGACGGGAGAGGGTCGGTGAGAAGGCGAACGGGAGACTGGCATGATGGCATTCGTGATTGGGCTGGCGATGCTGGCGGCCGGGGCGGAGGCGGCCGAGCCGGAAGTCAAGATCGAGGGCCCTGTGGATGACGCGGCCAAGGGCGTCAAGGTTTTCAGGATCGATAGCCCCTACCTCGGGCGGACGAGCACCGTCGAGGTGCTTCTGCCGGACAGCATTGAGGCCGGGCGGACGTATCGCACACTCTACGTACTGCCCGTGGAGGGCGGGATCGGCGGACGGTACGGCGACGGGCTGGCCGAGGTCCGCAGGGCCGATGCCCATAACCGCCACGGGCTGATCTGTGTGACGATGTCGTTCGACACCGTGCCGTGGTACGGGGCGCACGCCACGAACCCGCGGATTCGGCACGAGGACTTCATCAAGCGAGTCGTGGTGCCGCTGGTGGAGAGCCGTTTCCCCGCGAGCGGCAAGCCGGCGGACCGGCTGTTGATCGGGTTCAGCAAGTCCGGGTGGGGCGCGGTGAGCCTGCTGCTCCGCGACCCGGCGTTCTTCGGCGCCGTGTGCAGTTGGGACGCCCCGCTGATGATGACCGAGGCCAAGCTCGGCTACGCCAGCAAGCACCACTTCGGTACGCCCGAACAGGCGGCGCCCTACGTGCCGGTGAACCTGGTGAAGCAGCGGGGGGGCGAACTCGCCAAGGGACCGCCGCGCCTCACGATCCTGGGCAAGAGTACCTTCGGCGGCGATACCCGCAAGTTCCACAGTCTGCTCGAGGCCCACGGCGTGCCGCATCGCTACGACAACGAACTCACGTTCAGGCACCATTGGGAGTCGGGGTGGGTGCCCAACGCGCTGGAGATCTTCCTGGCCCCCGCGGCCGCCACGCAGCCGTCGTCGGGGCCGCCGGCGGATGACGCGGCCTCGACCGGGCGACGCCCGCGGGAAGTTGCTCCGGCGAAGAGGGCCGATCCGGACTATCCCAAGGTTGACCCCGCGCGTGTGCCGCTGATCCTGGCGATGGAGTCGGGGGTCGCGACGGAGCCGGCGAAGCTGCCGTGGCGGCTGTATGTCCCGCCTCAGGCCTCGCCCGGCCACAGGCTGCCGCTGATCTTCTTCCTGCACGGCGCGGGGCGGCGAGGCGACGACAACGTCGGGCCGATGGACCTGGCGTACGAGTTCTGGTCGGCCGAGGCACAGGCGAAGAACCCGTGCTTCGTTCTGGCGCCTCAGTGCCGCCGAGGCGCCATGTGGACCAAGATGAACAGGGAGCGAACCAACTTCGAGGCCGACGAGCAGCCCGTGCCCGAGATGGCCGCCGCCCTCGCCGTACTCGACTCGGTTCTCGAGAAGTATCCCGTGGACCCCAAGCGCGTTTATGTGACCGGACAGTCGATCGGCGGGTTCGGCGCCTGGGATGCACTCTACCGTCGGCCGAGGTTGTGGGCCGCAGCCGTGCCGGTGTGCGGGGGCGGCGACCCCGGCAAGGCCGCCCTGTACAAGGACGTCGCCGTGTGGGCGTGGCACGGCGCCAATGACACGGCCGTGCCCCCCGAGTGCAGCCGCGAGATGATCTCCGCGCTGAAGGCGGCGGGCGGCAGTCCGAAGTACACGGAACTCCCGCGGGTCGGGCATGGGTCTTGGCGGCCCGCTTACGAGAGCGCGGAGCTTCACGAGTGGCTGTTTGCCCAGAAGCGCGATTGACCGGGCGCGGCCCGGGTCGGGTGGCGGACATGCGGACGGCGCCCGGACAGGAGTAGCGAACCATGGCATGGCATTTGGCGGAACAGGCGGGTGCGTCGGATCGCGTGAGGTCGTCGTGCGGGTCCTCGGCGCGACACACGGGCCGGGTCGGCCGGCGGGCCGGTTTCACGTTGATCGAGTTGCTCGTCGTCATCGCGATCATCGCGCTGTTGGTGACGATCCTGATGCCGTCGCTCGAACAGGCGAAGAAGCTCACGCGCGAGGTGGTCTGCCGGCACAATCTGCGGTCGCTGGGCGCCATGTTCGCCGTGTACGTGACGGAGTTCCACTACCCTCACTACCCGGAACTCAACCCCTACAGCGGCCCCGGACGGAACGTGGACTTCTGGTATCTGGCGATCGGCCAGGGGCAGTCGCCTCAGGGCATGCCACTCTGGTGTCCGCTGGATGCCAGGACCGAGGCAATCCTCGACAACCCGGCGAACCCGTGGTCTCGCGCCGACCCCTGGCACTACGTCAGCTACGGCTATAACGGGTGCGGGCTGGGCGGGTACGGCTCGGACTGGCAAGTCGGCGAGGACCCCCTGTACGGCTACAATCTTTGGGAACACGACGCCACCGAGGGCGGCGACGTGGCCGAGCCCGCCCGCACGGTGGTGCTGGCCGAGGCCGCTATCCGCCCGAACCTCACCACGCCGCCCCGCGACTGGCCCGGATGGGCCATCTACCGGAACTGGCACGATCCGAACAACGGGGCCGTGTATTCGCGGCACGAGGACCGATGCCACACGCTGTGGGTGGACGGGCACGTCAGCCATGTCGTGGCCGCCGACGGTACGTATCAGTCACTCTACTGGGCGCCGCCTGATGGATACGGCAATCCCTGGACCGCCACGAACTGGTGGGACCGCGAGTAGCGCTCCGCGCTGGGCCGAGGAGCGCCGAGAGACACCCCAGACCCTGAAGGAGCCGTTTGGTGAAGTACGCTTTGATCCCCATGTTGGCCGCGGCGGCCGTGCTGTATGCGGGCCTTGCCCCGCCCGCCTCCGCGGATGAGGCCCTGGACCTGTGCGATCCCGCAAAGAAGACGCTTGGGTGGAGGTTTGACAACGGGCGCGAGTTCCCCGGCGCGACCGGGTCGCTTTCGGTCGAGCCGGGCGGCGTACTGAAACTCGTCGGCGACTTCACCGGAGGCGGGGCGTACGTTCAGGCGGGGCGGTCGCTGCCGAACCTCGACGTAACCGCGCTGTCGCTGGAGCTGCACGCGCCGCAGGCCAGGTGGCTGACTGTCCGGATCATCGACGCCGGCGGGCAGTGTCACCAGATCAAGCTCCGGCTGGAGAAGGCGGACGGCTGGCGGCGGGTGCGCTTCCCGTTGGCCGAGTTCTTCGAGAAGATGGGCCGGGCCGACGCCGTGCCGGGCGTGATGCAGTATCAGCACTGGGGCGGCGACAATGACGGCAAGTGGCACGGCCCGGCGAGAGGGCTGTATTTCCTGACCGGGGCGATGGGAGAGAACAAGGTGTCCACCGTTCGCATGCGAAACATCCAGGTGTCCGTCGTCGCGGCCGGGAAGCCGGCGTTCCGCGAGCCGTTCGAGGCGTCGGACAAGGTTCCCGCCGGCTGGCAGGTTCGCGGCGACGCGGCCGTCGTCGAGGGGGCGGCCTTCGAGGGCAAGCGCTGCCTCGTGCTCTCGCGCAAGCAGGAGCAGCTCGACGAACCGACGGAGGCGGCAAGCCCCAAATTCGCCGTCCGGCCGGGGTTGTGGGACGCCGCCGGCGCGTTCAGGGCCGAGCTTTACGGCCCGGACACGTCCTACAACGTCGCCGTGGTGCTGGAGTGTCTCGACGCGACTGGGCGGCAGATCGAGCGGCTGACGGTGGCCGAGACCGTCGGCAAGATGCCCTGGCGGGTGGTCCGAAAGCGGCTGACCGTTCCACCGGGCGCGACGGCCGCACGCTTCCGCGCGACGCTCAACAAGACGTGGGGGCGGTTCTGGATGGACGACTTGTCGGGCACGTACGCGGGGGCGGCGCCCAGGGAGCGGCGAATCGCCCGCGCCCTGCTGACGACCGACCGCCTGGGCAACCTGTTGTTGCCCGGCGACGCGCCGGTGGTCCACCTGACGCTGGAGGCCCGCAAGGCGATCCCGACGGAGCAGTGCAAGGTGGAGTTCGTGCTGCGCGACTACTGGGGCGCCGAACAGGCGAAGCCGGGCTCGGCCGCGCTCGCGCCGGCCGGCGAGGGGAAGGGGGGCATCGCGCTCTACAAAGCCGACCTGCCGCTCGATGGCGAGGCCCTCGAGACGGGCCGGTACTACGAGGTCCACATCCGCGTTGCCGGCGGAGACGACGAGCCCTTCACCGACTACACGACCCTCGCTGTCCTGCCCGAGGCCCCGGCGAAGAAGCACCCCTGGCGCGACATCCCGTTCACCAGCCGCAACTGGGACAACCGCATTCCGGCATACTTCCACCTGTCGGACCGCCTGGGGATTCGAATCTGCGGCATCTGGAGCCGGTGGAGCGCCTCGCCGCCGTACCCCGTTAACGCTCCGCGATGGGATTATATCACCGGGCTCAACATGGGCGCGGTCATGGGGACGCAGGGAAACACCATCGAACGCCACAGGAAGGGGTACGAGAAGTACACCGAGGAGGTCCTCCGCGAGGGCGCCGCCCGCCTCGTGCGCGAGTACAACAAGGACGGTCGGATCGCGGCCGTGTGCCTCGGCAACGAGCCGCACGGCAAGGGCGAGAAGGTCCTCGAGGACGTGCGGGCCTACAAGGCCATGTACGAAGGCGCCAAGGAGGCGGACCCCGACGTTCGCGTGCTGGGGACGTCGTCCGGGCCGCTGGAGCAGTATTTCGCGGCCGGTTTTGGGGCGTACTGCGACATGTACGACTTCCACACGTACGGCGGCGTCGAGACGATCCGCCGGACGTTCGCAAGGTACCGTGAGCTTTTCGCCAAGTACGGGCACGAGAAGCCGATCTGGTCCACCGAGCTGGGCCTGAACAGCCAGGGGATGACGCGGCGGGCCGTCGCGGGGGACCTGGTGCGGAAGTTCACCACGTTCTTCGCGTGCGGCGGGGAGAACTGCTCGTGGTTCGGCATTCTGTACCCCGACCGTCAGGGGAAGATCCACGGCAGCGCGTCCGAGGCGCACAACGTGTTCTTCTCGCGATACAACTGCTACTGCCCCAAGCTCGACGCTCTCGCCTACTACAACATGGTCAACGGCATCTGCATCAAGAAATTCGTCGAGGAGAAGCAGTACGGCGACCTGCGGGCGTCCCTGTTTCGGGATGAACAGGGCCGGTGCCTGCAGGTGCTCTGGAGCGACGGCGACGCGCAAGACGTGTTCGTGCCGCTCAAGGGCGCGGCGGCCGTGAGGCGAATCCTCATCGACGGCTCCACCGCGCCGCTCGACGCGGGCGGCGAGGGGCTCACGCTCCGGGTCACGCGCGACCCGATGCTCCTGCTGTACGAGGCGCCGTCGGCATCGCTGCCCGAGAAGTTGGGCGCGCCCCGCGTGAGCGTGACGGCGGCCCCGAAGACGGCCATCAAGGGCGGCTCGGTTGAGGTGCCGCTGGCCCTCGATGGATTGCGGGCCTCGGACTTGAGCGTGCAGGCGCCGCCGTTCTGGCGGGCGGACGTGCAAGCGGGCCCGGAGGCGAACACGGCCGTCGTGACGTTGACCTCGCCCGTCGAGACGGACGTGCGCGAAGCGCTGGTTCGCGTTCTGCTGAACGCCAAGGGCGAGCGGCCCGCCGGCGAGCTGGCGTTCCTGCTGCCGGTGGAGGGGGCGTTGACGATGAAGCTCCTGCCGCGGCCGTGGGAGGAAGGCAAGCCCGGAGCCCGGCTCGTCGTGGGCAACCAGGGCGGCGAGCCGCAGGAGGTCAGCTGGCAGGTCGAGCTGGAGGGCGAAGCCGCCATCGCCGGGGGCGCGTTCCCGCTGCCCGCGCTCGAGCCCTCGCGGGCGCACTTCGCCGACGCGGCCGACGGCACGTGCACCGTGCCGGCCGGCGGCGAGCAGGCCATCGACTTGCCTCTCGCTGATATCGACGCGCTGAACCTCTACCGCCTCCACGCGCGGGTCACCGACGGGCAGGGGCGGGCGACGGAGGCGGCTCGGCACATGGGCGGCTTCGCGGCGGCGCCGCGCGTGCGAGGAAAGGTCACGCTCGACGGTCGACTCGACGAGGAGAATTGGGCCCGCGCGACCGTCTGCCGGCTCAACGAGGCGCGGCAGTTCCGCTCGCTCGGCAAGGGCGCGACGTGGGAGGGCCCCCAGGACCTGAGCGGGAGGCTGCGGTTCCTGTGGGATGACAAGGGCCTGTACCTCGCGATGGAAGTCGAGGACGATGTCTTCAGCAATCCGAAGCAGGACGCCGCCCTGTGGCAGCAGGACGGCCTGCAGCTCCTGATCGACCCGTGCCGGGGGAGCGCGGAGAAGGGGGGCAAGTACGACTACTCCCTCGGGCTGGGGCAGAAAGGCCCGCAGGCCTGGTGCCACTTGGCGCCGGCCGGCATGCCCGGCGGCGAGGCGAAGGATGTTGTCGTGGCCGCGCAGCCGATCGGGAAGGCCGGCGGCATCGTGTATGAGGTGTTCTTCCCGTGGTCGCGCTTGGCGCCGTTCGCGCCCGCGGTCGGGGCGAACCTGGGCCTGGCGGTCGTCCTGAACGAAGATGACGGCGACGGGCGTGCGAGCTTCCTGACCTGGTTCGGCGACATCCAGACCAAGCAGATTGACGCCGTCGGCGACGTCATCCTGGTCTCACAGGAAGGACCATGAGACGATCTCCTTTGCCCGAGATGGTTTCCCGGCGCGACGCGATGAAGATCGTTGGCGCGACGGCGATCGGCATCGCCGGAAGCAGCTTCGCGGACGAGCCGTCCGGTTCGCCGGCGCCCGTTCACGACAGGAAGGCAGTCGGGAGCAAACCCATGAACGAAAGCAAACTCAGCTTCCAGCGCGAGCTGCCCATCCGGCATGAGGCGGACGTGTTCGTGGCGGGCGGTGGGCCCGCGGGCGTGGCGGCGGCGGTGGCCGCGGCGCGGCAGGGGGCGCGCGTGTTCCTCGCCGAGGGCGAGGCGTGCCTGGGCGGCATGGGCACGGCCGGCGGGCTGCCCTTGATGTGCTCGTTTACGGACGGCGTGAACTTCGTCGCGGGCGGCGTCGGAAAGATGGTCCACGAGCGGATGCACGCGGCCGGCGGCGTCGCCATTCCGTCGCTTCGCGGCAACCGCGACCTGTACTTCAGCCCGGAGGTGCTCAAGTGCGTCTATGACGACCTGCTTGCGGAGGCAGGGGTCGAGTTTACGTTCAACACGCACGTGCTGGCGGTCGAGTGCGAGGACGGCCGGCTGCGCCACGCCGTCTGCTGCGGCAAGAGCGGGCCGTTCGCCGTCGCGTGCAAGGCCTGCGTCGATGCCACGGGCGACGGCGACGTCTGCGCCTGGGCCGGGGCGCCCTTCGACAAGGGCGACGAGAAGGGGCTCATGCAGCCGGGCAGCCTCATCAGCCTGTGGGCCGGCATCGACTGGAAGGCGGCCGCGGACGCCGGCTGCGGCGTGTGGAAGCAGTCCGGCCGCCTCGACGAGGCCATCGACAACGGCGTGTTCACGGTGCCCGACCCGGGCATGCCGGGCATCACGCCCACGGGCAAGGCGACCGGCAACGGCAACCTCGGTCACCTGTTCGGCGTGGACGGTACCGACGAGCGGTCGGTGACGAAGGCCGCCATCCACGGCCGCAAGATCGCCCCCGAATATGGGACGTACTTCCGCGAGTATCTGACCGGCTACGAGAACATCGAGCTGGTCACGACGGCCGCCCGCGTCGGCATTCGCGAGACGCGGCGAATCCGCGGTGACTATGTGCTCACGGTGGACGACTACCGGAAGCGGGCCGTGTTCGACGACGAGATCGGGCGCTACGCCTACGCCATCGACGTGCATGCCTCGACGCTGAAGCCCCGGCCGAAGAAACGCAAGAGGAAGGGCGGCGGCTTCGACAGCAACTGGCTGCCCGACGGCGAGAGCTACGGCATTCCGTACCGCGTGCTCACGCCGCGGGGGCTGCACAACGTACTCGCATCCGGGCGGTGCGTCAGCGCCGACCGCAAAGTTCTCGGGTCGCTGCGGGTCATGCCGGGGTGCTTCATCACCGGGCAGGCCGCCGGCACGGCCGCCGCGATGGTCGCCGAGCAGGACACGGACGTCCGCAGCCTCTCCGTGCCCCAACTCCAGCAGCGCCTCATCGCACTGGGCGCCTATCTGCCGAACGCCGCCGCTTCATAGGGCGGCCGTTCGCGAGGGCTGCCGCGCGGAGGGTCTGGGGGGCCTCCCGTCTTGGCGGTTCGGGCGTCGTCTAGCCGAGGGGCGCCGTCCCGGGGCGGATGTGTCGGCCCGGCCAATCCCGGTCGGCCGTACCGATGCGTCCGAACGGCAGCGACCTCGCGCGCTCGTAGCCGGCGCGGAGGTTCTCGACCGGCGTCTCCGGGCCGGTGACATTGGCGGTGAAGACGAACAGGCCGCGGCCGCCGTCGGTGATGTCGTGCAGCCAGTCGATCTCCGCCCGCACGTCTTCGGGCGTTCCGAACGGCAGCGTTCGGGCGACGCTCATGCCGCCGAACAGCAGCATCCGGTCCCCGACCGGGACCGGCTTGTGGAGGAACTCGCGGGGGTCCACGCCCAGTTCGTACTGGAACCCCTGAAGCCCGCTGAACCCGCAGGCCACGAAGTCATCCACGACCGGGCGGACGTCGCCGTCGCAGTGGTGCACCAGCCGGATTCCGGACTCCACGAGCGGGGCCGCGATCATCCGGACCGTTGGGAAGTACCACTTCCGCAGGAAATCAGGCGAGACCATCGGCCCTTCGTTGTTGCACAGGTCTTCGCCGCAGAACAGCAGCGGCACCAGATCCAGTTGGCGGTACAGGCGGGCCAGCACCTTGGCCTTCTCGCGGGAGACCAGGCTGCGGTTCCGCCAGATCTTGCCCACGGCCTCCGGATAGAGGGCGCAGGCCGACAGAAACGCCACGTAGCCGAACTGGTAGTAGAGGGGGAAGTGCCCGCCGAGGTCCCAGAAGTTGGGGATCGGCACCAGACCCCGCCAATCCCTCGCGGCCGCGGCGAAGTAGTTTCGGTACTCCGCCTCGACGGCCGCCGCGTCGAAGCCCCGGAGGACCTCCCGCTCAGAATCCGGCAGCGAGTTGGCGAACTCCGGAACCGCCTCGGGCTCGATGCCCGCGTAATCCTGTTCCTGCACGGAGCCGGTGCGGATCTCATCGGCCTGTCGCGGATAGGCCGGCTTCACCATCCCATCGATCCCCAGCCCCTTGCAGGCGGCCACCACGGCGGGCAGCGGATCGGCCACGTACTGCTCGACCGTGACGCTCGCGAGCGCCGCGAGGTTGTGCGCGCCGCCGATCCACCCGCCGATGGTGGGCACGCGGTCGACATCCTGCCCGAGGGCCTGGCGCCTCAGTCGCTCTTTCGGGTCCATTGCACTTGGCCCCAGGGGCTGGCCTCACGGCTTCGCGTAGACGCGGACGTAGTCCACGTACATGTACTGGGGGCTGGGCGTCTTATCGAGGGGCCAGCCGGGGCCCATCGCCAGATCCACCATGACGTACAGCGGCACCTTGCCCGCCTCGGGCGTCGGCTGCCGACGGAGCGCCACGCCGTCGTAGTAGAAGGTGATGAACTCCTCCGTGACCAGAACGCCGTACGTGTGGAAACCCTCGGTCATTCCGCCGACCAGGTGCTTCTGTCCGGAATGCGTGCTGGGCCGGCCGTCGCGGTTCCACAGGTGGACGGCCGTGCAGAGCTTGTTGGGCCAATGCCCGTATTGCTCCACCACGTCGATCTCGATGATCGTCCGCGACTTGTCGGCGGCGCGCGTCATCCGCTCGATGCTGTGTACCCAGAACGCCGGCCACGTGCCGGGGCCCTCCGGCAGCTTGGCCCGCATCTCGAAGTAGCCGAACTTCTGCGAGAAGCCGTTGCCTTTGGAGTCGGCCGATGAAAGGAGCCCCGCCTGCCAGCGGTTGCCGGTCTTGCGGGCCTCGATGCGCAGGATGCCGTCCTCGACCGTGAACGGGAAGTCGTCGGTCGGGTTGGCGAACCGGGCGTCGCCGAAGTCGCCGCCGTAGGGCGTGTGGGCCATCCATCGCGTGCCGCCGGGCCCGCAGGGGCCGCGGGCGGAAACGCTCAGGTCGTCGAATTCGTCGCTGAAGGTCAGCTTGTAGCCCGCCAGGTCCAGCGTTTTCGGCCCGGGCTTCGGCAGCGGCGCGTCGTCCGAGAGGGTGAGGTCGGCGATCTTGTATCGCCGCGCGTCGTCGGGCTTCCCGGGCGACTCCGGCGAGAGCAGCTTGCGCCCCCGCGCGTCCATCAGGCCGACAAGGACGGCATATTCCCCCGCGGCCGGGCCGGGGACGGATACCTTGCCCCGCGGCGTCCACGAGGTCAGAAAGACCGTCCGCGTGTACTCGACCAGCCCTTTCCATTCCGTTGTCGGGGTCGGCGGCGTGTGGTCGTCCTGGAGGACCGTTTCGCCTCTTGCGTCCACGACGTGAACGAACACGGTGTAGTTCGCCGGCAGCGGTTCGGCGGCTTGCCAGCGATAGGTGATGTCAAAACCGTATGCCGGCCGCGAGACGAGCTTCTCCGGATTGGCTTTCAGGGGCGCGACGGGCAGCGGCATGGAATCGTCCTCCTCGATCTTCGGCAGGGGGGTCTTCCCCTTGCCGGGCTCGAGCACCGCGCGGAGATCCGCGAGGTACAGCGAGTACCGCTTGGTGTTGGCCTTGGCGTAATTGGGGATCAGCAGCGAGAACCACCGCGGGGGGCCGCGCCATGTTCCGTCGTTCCGACCACCCCAGTGCTCGGCCGTCACGTGATGGGGCTTGATCTCCAGCTCGTGCCACTCGCCGTCCGCCTCGAGCTTCACGCGGCGCTTCTGAAAGACCTGCCCGTCGCTGTCGGCCATGCGCAGCGTGACGAGGCCGACGTCCTCGGTTCGGTAGCGGAAGACCATGCTCTCCACGTAGTGCTCGAAATCGATCAAGGCGCCGACGTAGGCGCCGCCTTTGCTGAAGTCCCCCTTAAGGTGCAGTCCGCTACTCCCCTTCTCCGGCAGGCCTTCGACCACCGCAAGCGCCCCCGTCGCCCCGGGGAACTCCTCGCCGGGGAGGAACTCCCACTTGGTTTGACCATCGGCGACCTCATCCAGGCGGACCGTCTCCCGGGCCGCGGACGGCTGCGGGATGATCCGGACGTCCCCCAGCCGCAGCGTCCGCTTGGTGGCCTCGGTCTTGCTGGCGAGCAGGTAGATCGACCGCGCGGGGCCGTGCCACTTGCCGTCGTTGGGGCCGGCCCAGTGCTCGTACTGTTTGACCTGGGGGAGGGACTCGCCGGCGCCTCGCTTGGCGAAGAACTCGGCCAGCGGGAAGACGAGCTTGCGCCAGCCTTCCTTCTTCGGCTTGGCAAGCTTGAACTGGTGCACCTGCCCGCTGTCGTCGATCAGCCGGAACGTCAGGCGTTCGGACGCCGGGTCGTTCAGCCACAGGACCAGGTCGCGCACGTCCTTGTCGGTGATCGTCCGGATCGACTGCCCGGCCTGCACGTATCCGCCCCCTTTGGAGAAGTCGCCCTTCAGCGCGAGCGAAGCGCGGCCCTCATGTCTGGCCGAATCGTCGGTCTTGAGGCTGCCCACGGCCCCGGGGAACTCCGGGCCGTCTCCGAACGTCCAGCCGTAGTTCTCCTGCTTCGTCTGGAACAGCGAGACCGCATCTTCGGCCGCCGCCGAAGCGACGGTCGCCATCATGGTCACGATCAGTGCCCGGCATGCGCCTTTCATTGGACAGCTCCTTTCGCTCAGCGCCGCGGTTCTCCGCGGCCCGCCGCGAGTTCAGCGCGAGTATATCCGTTGTGTGGATCGAATCGCCCGGGAGTTATTGTCACGGTCCATCGGATCTCCGTCAGGGAAGGGTGGACGGAAGTACCTTTGTCTTCTGCGGCAGGCCCTTCAGGTCGAGCCAGAGCTTCCAGACGGCCTTCTCCCTGCCGTTGTGGTACTTCAGGGCGGTCGAGATGAACATCGCGAGGCCCGGGTTGGCCGGGGTGTCGCCATCTTCCCAGGGGGCGAAGTCGTTGACGTGCAGCCAGTTGGTGAACTCGATGGGCGCCGTGCCCGAGAGCTGCGCCAGCCGCTGCACGAACCTCGCCTGTTCGTCTTCGGAGCCGGTGTATCCCTGGTCGCTCAGGGGCTTGAGCCGTCCCCCGAATTCGCTCCTGGCCATCCAGGCCGTTTCCGTGATCGCCAGCGGCCTGTCCACCCGTTCGGCGATCCGGCTGAAGTAGGTGTCGGGGATGAGCTTCGGATCCGTGTATTGCAGATAGGGATAGGTGGTGATGCCGACCAGGTCCAGGTGCCCGTCGAACTGCTTCAGCAGTGACCACTGCGGGTCGCGCTTGGGGAGGCCCCGAACGTACGCCTCGCCCAGCAGCGATTCGTACTGGAACGTCGTGAACACCTTGACGGCCGGGAACGCCTTCCTGACGTCGGCATAGACCTGCTTGTAGGCGGCCACGAAGTCGGGAAATTCGGCCGGGTGATCCTCGTACAGGCGGGTCACTTCGTTGCCGACGAAGAGGTACTTCACCCGGCGGTGCCTGCCGAGCACGTCCTCTTTGATCGTCCGTGTCAGGGCCTCGACGTCGCGTTTCCACTCCGCGGGCCTCTGGAACCCCAGACCGACGACCAGGTCCACCGAGACGGACTTCGCCGTCAGTTCCAGGATCTTCAGGTCCCTCCAGTCGGTGTGGACGCCGTGGAGTTCGCCGGCCGCCGCCACGTCCTTCCAGAATTGCGACATGTCCTCGGCGTCCATCTTGGGGAAGTGCGCCGGCGCAAAGCCCGCGGTGCCCATCAGGAACGACCGTTCCCGGATGGGCAGCGCATAGCGGCTCCGCCGGGCCGGGCCTGTGCTCAGGACCGCGGGCGGCTCCGCTGCCGGGCCGTCCGCAACGAACACCAGCAGGGCAAACCATAGGATATGGGGGTGCATTCTCATCAGTGGTTCCTCCATGCATTCCGGCCTGTCCGGCCGGTCTGTACGGCTGCGGGCGCCGCGAACGGAAGCGAGCGACATTCCTGCCCGCGAGCCGTCGGGCGTTCCGCGACCGACAGGAGGGCGGGCCCCGCCGTATGACGCAAATCGAATGGGCGATAGAGAGAAATCGTTTGTCTGTAGACCCCGAAGCGCGTAGGCTCCGGGCGCCCGGGAGGGGGGCTGTTGGGGGCGAGACCCCGGGCACGCGGCCGCAGATGCCATCCACAAAGCGCGTCATCCTGCTGGTGGAATCGTCCGCCGCCTACGGGCGCGGCTGCCTGCGCGGCATTGCCCGCTACGCGCTCGCACACGGGAACTGGATTCTTCAGCACATGCCCCACAATCTGATGCGCGTGCTGGACCTCGGCGGGCCGTGGAAGGTGAAGGCGCAGGGGGTCATCGCGAGGATCTCCACGCAGCGGGTGGTCAGCGTCGTGCGGAAGCTTGCCCTGCCGACGGTGGACATCATGGGCGCCGTCCCCATGAAGGGGGTCGCGGTGGTGGACTCCGATCACGCCCGGATCATGCAGTTGGCTGTGGATCACCTCGTCTCGAACGGCCTGGAGCACATTGCCTACTGCGGCTTTCCCGGCCTGCAGTTCTCGGACACGAGACAGCGCGCCTTCGCGGACAGCGCGCGCCCCGAAAGCATCCGCTGGCATACGTACCCGTCGCCGCGCCGTTCGTGGCGCGGCTCCGACAGCCCCGAGACGCCGCACTGGCCCCGGGACCTCCGGTCGCTCCAGAAGTGGCTGGTTGGCCTGCCGAAGCCCGTCGGCATCGTCGCGTGCAACGATACCCGCGCCCGGCACGTGCTGGAGGTGTGCGAGGCCGTGGGCATCGACGTGCCGCAGGACGTCTCCGTGGTCGGCGTGGATAACGACGACGTCATCTGTGAACTGTGCACGCCGCCGGTGACCAGCGTGGACCCGAACGTCGAGGCGATCGGGGTGGAAGCCGCCCGCGTGCTCGACCGGATGATGGGCGGGGGCACGCCGCCGCGGCGGACCATCGGCGTCCCGCCCCTGGGCATCGAGCCCCGCGCATCCAGCGACACGCGCATTTCGCCTCACGACGACCTGAACGAGGCGGTGCGGTTCATCCGAAGCAACGTGGCCGCGGGCATCAACGTGGGAAGCGTGGTAGCCCACGTCGGCACGTCGCGGTCCACGCTGGAGCGGCGTTTTCGGGAACACATGGGCTGCTCGCCGCACGAGTACATCCATCGACACAGGATGGAGCGCGTGAAGCGCCTGGTGCTCAACACGTATCTGCCCGCCTATCGGATCGCGCAGATGTCCGGGTTCAGGTCCAGTGCCCATATGATCGCCGTCTTTCGCGAGCATACCGGGATGACGCCCGGGCAGTTTCGCCGCCGCTACTCGCCCACCCCCTGAGTCGCGGGGGCCTGTTCCGGGAGGCCGTATCCGATCCCCGCCCGGCGCCAGTAGCGCGTCACCTCGACCACGCGCCCCATGCCCATCGCCTCATCCACCGCAAAGGCGGTGATCGCCGAACGAAGCCCGTCTTCCAGCGTGGCCCGGGGCGGCTTGCCGTGCAGCATCGAGTCGGCCAGGTCGCCCCCGAGGACCGCGTCGCCTCCGGCGTGGAGCCCCCGGGCCTTTGTCGAGAAGTCTTCGATCCGCGTCGCCCGGCCGACCCGCTTGCCCTCGATGCGTCCGGTCGTCGCGTCCGCCCGGATCGCGCCTTCCGTGCCCAGGATGTACAGCCGCCGTTCGGGGAGGCCGGCCAGGCAGTTCGTGTGAAACGTCGCCCGCACCCCGTTGGCGTATTCGAGGATCGCCACTTGGTTGTCCACGATGTCCTTGTCCGCCGTGAAGGCATCCACCTCGGGGCCCGTGCCCGAAGCATCGAAGTGCCAGGCGAGGAACGCCGGCCGCCCCCGGTTGTCGGGCCCGACGCGTTCGGCCTGCCCGCGGTTGTCGGGCACGAAGAAGTCGCACCCGCCGAACGACGCCACGCGGCGCGGCAGGCTTCCGGTGAGCCAGTGGGCGATGTCGAGGTCGTGGCAGCATTTCTCGAGCAGGTGCGTGCCCGCGTGTTCGGTCTTGCGGCGCCAGTCGGAGTGGATGTAGCCGCCGTGGTCGAAGTGGAGCGTCTCGTTGGACTCCATGCTGAGAATCCGCCCGACGTAGCCGCCGTCGATGAGTTCCTTGACGCGGATGTAGTGCGGCGAGTACCGCAGCGTGAAGCCGATCGTGAACAGCGTGCCCGCCTGCCGCCAGGCGTCGCGGATGGCGAGGCAGTCGTCCAGCGTGGTCGCCAGCGGCTTCTCGCAGAACACGTGCTTCCCGGCCCGCAGGGCAGCGACGGCCTGCTCGGCGTGGAAGCAGTTCCACGACCCGATCATTACCCACTGCACGCCCGGATCGCGCACGAGGTCGCGGTAATCCGAATAGACGCGGCCCTCCAAGCCGAACGCCGCTTGTGTTCGGCGAATCGATTCGGGCGACGGGTCGTACAGGCCCGTCACTTCGATGCGGTCGGCCTGCCCCGGGCCGGCCGCGGCGCGCACCGCCTCAACCACCGCCCGCATCCGCGATCCGCAACCGATGAGTCCAAGCCCTACACGATTCATGATGGATGTTCCTGGGTCCTGGGCAACTACTGCCTCCTGCCATTGCTCTTGCTCGGCCGCCGGGATTGCGGGTCGCCGGTCCTCATTCCACGTCCGGATACGGCACTTCCTCCGGGATCTCCCTCAGGTCCTCAGTGAGGAAGACGGCGATGTCGGAGTCCGAGTTGATCATCCGGCTTGGGGTGAGAGTCTCGGCGTGTCCGTCGTAGAACAGGGCGTTGGCTCGGCCGGTGTGCACCAGTTGGATGCGGGCGCTCCAGCGGGCCGTGAAGTAGGGGTTGAAGTTGCCGACCATGCGCCCCCGGGCGGCGGGCAGGCCGCCTTCCCAGTTCCGCGTCGAGGCCGAGTCCGCCAGCCAGAGGGTTTCCCCCGGCTTCTCGACCCGGTCGAGGTGGTGCAGTTCGCACTGCGGGCGCGTGCCCGGCGGCGGGGGGAACACGAGGTTCTCCGCGAAGTTCCAGCCCATGTCCGCCTGGTGATTGAACGGCATGGGGTAGATGTAGTTCGTGTACATGCCGTACGCGTAGTTCGACCGCCCGTACCACCAGGGCTCGTCGAAGGGGTAGGCGTGGTTCGAGGGGCAGCCGAACACGCCCCCGGGCGGAAGGTACTGGTAGTCCCCGTGTCCATTCGCGAATCGCTCGGGCTCGCCAGTCATGAAGCACGGCCAGAGCGTGATCCCGCCGGCGCTGTTCTCCCACCAGGCGACCGTTTTCCTGTCCCAGTCCTCTGCGTACAGGACGAACGCCCTTCCGCAGTGGTGCTGGTTGCTCAGACAGACGGCGACTCGCGCCAGTTCCCGTGCCCGGGACAGCGTGGGCATCAGGATCGTCACCAGCAGCGCGATGACCGCGATCACGACCAGCAGTTCGATCAGCGTAAAACCGTGTAGGGGCCGGTGAAAGCCGGTACGTTGCCAGCGGGCCCGACGCGCCGTCGCCCGTGCCGGAGAAGCCGCCGATGGCTGGGATTCGCCTCCCCCGGAGGACAACCCGATGTGTCCGTGCGCCATGGCCTCTGCCTCCCTGGCGGCCCCGGGCGGATTCGCTCGGGGGCAAGAGGAACTCACGTACCACAGACCGTGATTATAGAACTGACCGCCGAATCGGAACAAAGCAAATAAGCGTCGCGAAGTATCACAATTGCCGCAAGCACGGCAGGGCACGCGTTCGCCACGGCGGGATGCGCCTCGGGCGCGGCTAACGGCTATTCCTGCCGCGGCTTCGCCGCGCGTCCGACGCCGTGCTTCGACCGGACGGCCTCGACCATGGGCAGCCCCGTGTCGTAATCGAGTTGGCGGGGCTCGTACTCCTCGTTCTCGCGCTGGCGCGTCATGCCGGAGCACGCCCAGGTCGCCGGCGGGGCGTCGGTGCGCCACGGTCGACGCTGCCAGGAATAGCCGCGGAACGGATCGCGCGTCTCGTCCATCCAGCGCAGGATGCGGTCGTGCAGCCCGTTGCGGACCTTCGCGTACTTTCGCGACGCGATGCGGTTCTTCATCTCCTGCGGGTCGGTCTGAAGGTCGTATAGCTCGTCGCTGCTGAGCAGGTTGATGACGAGCTTGTGCCGGCCGTCCGTCGCCGCCCGCAACGGCTGATACCCGCCGAAGCCGTCGTGGTCGATCTCGTACCGGTTGAACTCGACGAACACTACGTCGTTCGTCGCCGTCGCCGGGTCGGCCATCGTCGCCAGCATGCTCTTGCCCTCCAGCAGCTTCGGCACCGGCAGCCCGAAGTAGTCCATCACCGTCGGCGTTACGTCGATGTGGCTGGTCGGGTGCTCGCAGACGCCGCCCTCGGGCGAATGCCCCGGCCAGCGGACGATCAGCGGCACGCGGGCGATCTCGTCGTACGCGACGGGGCCCTTGCCCCATAGTCCGTGTGAGCCCAGCCCGTCGCCGTGGTCGGCCGTGTAGATCACCAGCGCGTCGGGGGCGTGGCGGTCCACGGTGTCGAGGACGCGTCCGATCTCGGAATCGACGAAGGTATTGCAGCCGAAGAAGTCCGGCCGTCGGATCGGCGCCGGGTCGGGCTTGCCGGCGCCCGGCGTCCGCCCGGCCCAGACCTGCTGGTGCTCGGGCTTGCCTTCGAGCGTATCGTAGCAGTTGGGGCTGCGGGGGAATTCGTGGTCGGCGTACATCGCGCGGAACTGCGGGGGGCACAGGTGCGGGCCGTGCGGCTCGTCGTATGAGAGCACCAGGAAGTAGCTCTGATCCCGATGCGTTTCGAGGAAGCGGATCGCCCGATTCGAGCAGCGGTGCCCGAACGTGAACCCGGGCGTCACGTCGCCCGCGCGGTTGAGCTTCGGGTCGCGCGAGCGGCGGCGGTCTTCCGGCGGGAGCTCGTCGAGGTAGCACCGCATGTCGTACCAGTACTCCGGGTCCCAGCCGTCGGGGCAGCGGCCAAGGCCGAAGTAGTCCCCGCCGTCCAGGTGCCACTTGCCGATGTACGCCGTGCGGACGCCGTTGTCGCGCAGGCGCTGCCCGACCGTCTTGACGTTCGCGCCGAGCGGCATGGAGTTGGCCCAGCTCCCGTTGCTGTGAGGGAAGGTGCCCGTGAACAGGCCCGACCGCGCCGGCCCGCATACGGGCTGGCAGCAGTAGGTCCGGTCGAAGCGGACGCCGCGCGAGGCGAGCTGGTCCAGGTTCGGCGTGCGCACGCCCGTGTCGGCGTAGCAGCCGAGCATGTCCGTCCGCTGCGTGTCGGTCATGATCAGGATCAATTGTCGCGGTGAACTCACAAGGCACCTCGGCGCTGGGGGACGGCTTCGCGCCCGTGGGGGCGATGCCCCATTGTGCCGACTGGCGAGCCCGAATGGAACCCCGCCCGCCCGAGCGGTGGTTGCGACGGCCGCGCGGGTGCGGTATCAAGGGGGCGCTGCCCGCGCGCGACGGGAGCGATTCTGAACACCCAGGAGAAAGGCCAAATCGTGACCGACCCGAACCGACGCCCCAACATCCTCCTGATCATGACGGACCAGCATCGGTTCGATTTCCTCGGCTGTGCCGGCGCCGAGTTCCTCCGCACGCCGAACCTCGACCGCATCGCCGCCCGGGGCGTGCGGTTCACGCAGTGCTTCACGAACTGCCCGGTCTGCGCCCCGGCCCGCATCGGCCTGGCGGCCGGGCTTCAGCCGAGCCGCATGGGCTCGCTGGGCAACGACAGCTTTCTGCCGGCCTCCGTGCGGACGTATTACCAGCGGCTGCGCGATGCCGGCTACCACGTCGGCTGCGTCGGCAAGGTGGACCTGGCGAAGCCCGACGGCTGGAACGGGCGCGACGGCGCCCGCCCGGTGATGTTCACGTACGGCTTCACGCGCCCCGTCGAGTGCGAGGGCAAGATGCACGCCGGGACGAGCCCCGAGCCGCGCGGCCCGTACGGCCTGTGGCTCGCCGAGCAGGGCCTCTACGAGCGCTTCCACAGGGACTACCGGGCCCGGGCCGCCAACGGCTGGGTGAAGGACGCCTCCCACGATTCCGTCCTGCCGGCCGAGGCGTACGAGGAGTGCTACATCGGACGCCGGGCCGTCGAGTGGCTCGATTCCGCCGACGAAACCTTCCCGTGGCACCTGTTCGTCAGTTTCGTCGGGCCGCACGACCCGTTCGACCCGCCGACGCAGTACGCAGACCGGTATCGCAGCGCCGACGTGCCGCCGGCCGTGCCGTTCTCCGCCGAGGGCAAGCCACGGTACGTCGTGGCCCGCAACCGCGGGCTGGAGGCGGAGGAAGTCGCGGTCACGCGGCGGCAATACGCCGCGACGATCGAGTGCATCGATGAGCAGATCGGGCACCTCGTCGAGGCGGTGGACCGCCGCGGCGAACTCGACAACACGTACATCCTGTTCACCAGCGACCACGGCGAGATGCTCGGCGACCTCGGGCTTTACACGAAGTCCGTGCCGTACGAGCCGTCGCTGCACGTGCCGCTGCTGGCGGCCGGGCCGGGCATCGACGGCGGACGAACGTCCGATGCCCTTGTCGAACTGATCGACGTGAACCCGACGATCTGCGAACTGGCGGGCCTGCCGCCGCAGGAGAACATCGACGCGCGGTCGCTGGGGTCGGTCTTGCGCGGCGAGACGAAGGCCCACCGCGAGGACGCCGTCGCCTGCATGCGGCACTGGCGGGGGATCCGAACGGCGCGATACAAGCTCGTGCAGAACTACAACGACGCGGTCGAACTGTACGATCTCGAGGACGACCCCGGCGAGCAGCGGAACATCGCGGCCGAACGGCCGGAGGTCGCCGGCGAACTCCACGGCCGGATTCGGGAACGGTTCCTCGAGGGTGCTTGGCAAAGGTGACGCCGGGCGCCCCCTTGATATCTGCCCAGGAATCCGGGAACATTTCATGCGCAACAGGGTCTAATCCTCCATACCCGTGCGGGACGTGCCTTCGGTGGATGCCGGAGGCTTTCGGTCAGACGGGGCCGCGACGACGGAACGGACATGCGCAAGGTACCTGTTGCCCTCACTTTGGCGATCCTCGCGCTGACGGGGCTGTCTGTGCGCGCCGACGAGGCTGCCGACCGGGCGGTCGTCGTCCGGGAACTGCTCAAGCGGTCGCGATTCCTGGAGCACATCAACTTCTCCGTGCCGGTGGACCTCTACGAGCGGTACCTCCGCGCCCTGGCCCGGCCGGGCGAGGCGGAGAAGCCGCCCGTCGCGGTCCTCGCCGAGGAAGCCCTGTACGAAGTCGTGTCAGACAAGGGCGGGGATCCGACGCTGACGGCCCGGCTGCGATTCCGCGTGCTCTCGGGCGAGAAGTGTGGCGCCCTTCGGGTCCTGTCGGCCGTGCGGGTCTGGACAAACGTCGCGGTCAACGGCGAGCCCGCGGACCTGCCCATCGAGGGCGACTGGCACCTGTTCTCGCCGACGGCGCCGGGCGTCTATGAGATCGCCGCCAAGTCGGCCCTGCGGCTGTCGCAGTTCGCCGGGCGGCTCGATTTGGGGGTTCCGCGGACGATTCGCACGCTGGTCGCCACTCGGTCGCCTCGCCCCTGGCAGGTCCGCGTTAACGACCTTCCCGCCGCCAGCGGCGACGAGGACGGCACCGACGTCCGCTTCGCCCTCACGCCGACCGATCGCCTGGCCGTCCGCTGGTCGCCGCCTGTGCCGCAGCGCGAGCACGCGCCGCAGTACCGCCTGACCGGCGACATCGCCTGGGACCTGGGCACCGGCCGGATGCAGGTGACGGCGGCCGCCGACGTCGCCATCCTGCTCGGCCGCACCGAACGCATCGACCTCACGCTGCCCGCCGGCGCCGCCCAGGTGGAGATCACCGGCCCGGACGTTCGCAAGGCGCAGGTCTCGCCCGGCCGGGCGGCGGTGTTTCTCCGCGGGCGGATCGCTGAGCGGACCCGGCTGACGCTCCGCTACGATCTGCCCGCGGCCGGCGAGCAGGCGCGCTTCACGCCGCCGGGCATCCGCGATGGGCGCTGGGCGGGCGGCACGCTGGTGGTCACCAACACCGCGGGCGGCAGCGAGGTGCTGCCCGGTGAGGCCGTGGGGCTCAAGGAACTCGCCATCGCGGCGATTCCTGACTCGGCGGCCGCGCTGCTCGCCGGCCCGCCGGCCCTGGCGTACGCCATCTCCTCGCCGGGCTTCTCGCTGTCGGTCGAGACGCTCGATCTCGGCGAGTTCGCCCTGCGCGAGACCATCGCCGACCTCGCCCACTTCCAGGTCGCGTACCGCGCCGACGGGGCGCTCGTCGGCAAGGCCGAGTACGAAATCCGCAACCGCACCAGGCAGTTCCTCACCGTGACGCTCCCGCCGGGCTCGGCTTTGCTGCTGGCGAAGGTCAACGACAAGACGGTCCCCGCCGCCCCCGCCGGGCGCGCGGACCGCTACCTGCTGCCGCTCGTTCGCTCGATGGCGTCCGTCCGCGGGCTGGTGAGCTTCCCGGTCGAGGTGGTCTGTTTGTGCCGCTCGGCCCCGCCCAAGGAAGGCGAGGCCCGCGTGCCGCTGCCCCGCGTGGACCTGCCCATCGCCTATGCCTGGTGCGAGGTGTACCTGCCCGACGGGCTGAAGGTGCGAAAGGTCACGGGCCCGATGGCCCCCGTGGCGCAGTATTCGTCCGAGACGGCCGTGGCGGATCTGTCGTACGGCTCGGCGCGACTGGCGGAAGGCTACGAGCGCGGCGAGCGCTTCACGGCCGGCGCGGGGCTGGCGGAACCGGTGCCCGAGCCCGAGACCCCGCAACTGCTCGACAGCATCTCCGCGGACTTCCTCTCCGTCGAGCAAACCGAAGACGAGGCGCAGGAGGCGGCCGAGGTCGCAGACGAAGGCCCGGCGCCCCTTGCACGGTCGGGCCTGGCCGACGTGGGCGGGGCCATGCGGCCCGGGGAGCCGACGGACGCGCCTGACGTCAGCGCGGTCGCGAACCTGTCGGCGAACTACTACCGCACCGGGCGCGACCGGTACGAGGGGGGCGAGTACGACCAGGCGGCCGAGGCGCTGAACAAGGCGATCAAGCTGGCGCCCAAGTCCGTCGAGGCCGACAACGCCCGGCGACTGCTGGCGAACATCGACCTGACGCGGGGCAAGCTGGCGCTCAGGAGCAAGTCGGAGAAGGTGGCCGGCCTGAAGGTGCAAAAGGAGGTCCAGGCCGGGCAGACCGCGTACTTCGCCCGGCAGCAGCAGGCGGTGAAGAAGTATCACGAGGCGCTCGCCGAAGGCGACGAGGAAGAGGCCACGGTGCAGTTCCAGGCGGCCGAGGCGCTCGGGCGGGAACTCGAAAAGCGCGGGGCCGACCTCGCCGAGCAGGAGGCGATCCTGAGCGACCTGCGCGTGGAGCAGAAGAAGATCGCGACGCGGCAGCGACGCCGGGCGGGCGAGCTTCGCGAGCGGGCGAAGAAGCTGGAAGAGGCGGGCGATTACGCGGAGGCGCTTCAGGCGGCGCAGCAGGCGCAGCAGTACTACCAGATCACGGCCGGGGCGGATGAGGACAGGGACGCCGACAAGGATCTCCGCGAGTACTCGCGGCTCCAACAGGACATCGAGCAACTCGCCGTCCGCACGGTGACGGAAGAGGCGAAGGCCCGGCGGATCGCTCGGAAGCCGGCACGGGAAGCGCAGCCGACGCTCACGCCGCCGGTGCCGCGCGAGCGGCTGCTCGAGGCGGCTGACCGACTCGACACGACCGTGACCGTTCGCGGCTCGGGCAGGCTGGCACTGGGCGGGCAGGCGGGGGGCGGACAAACTAGCGCCCCAGGCGTGGCGCCCGTGCCGCGCCCGGTCCAGCCGGCCCAGCCGGTGCCGACGACGCTGCCCGGCGGCGACCTGCCGACCACCGCACCGCGGGTCACGGCATCGAGCGGCCAAGCCGGTACCATCGTGATGGACGCCCGAGCCGACGCCGTGATGATGCCCCACAGGGCGGATGTCCGTCCGTTCGCCGGGCGGGTCACTGCCATCCGGGGCGACCTGGTGAGCGTGAACGTGGGCAATGTGCACGGCGTGCGGCCGGGGATGAAGCTGACGGTGACGCGCAACAGTCAGCCCGTGGGGTCGCTTCGCCTCGAGGTCGTCGAGACTGGGCAGTCGGCCGGCGTCTTCACCGAACGCAAGCGCGAACCGCAGGTTGGCGACCGGGTGGCGTTCGGCGAGCCGACCGCGTCGGGCGAGTTGGCAACAGAGGACGCAGGGCAAGCGCGCGGACAATCGCGACCGGGGCTAATGCTCGATCGCGTCGAGCAGGAGCGCCGCGCGCGCAAGCTGGGCGCGGATGCCAGGATCGACCAGTACGTCCGGCAGTCGCGCGAGCGGCTGGCGATAGCGACGGACAGGAGCGACTTCACAGAAGCCGTCATGTTGGCGCGGCAAGCGAGACTTGTGCTGTCGCTGCACGAGGATTCCTACCCGCCGGGTGAATACCGCGCGAAGCTCGCCGAGATCGACCGGTACCTGAGCTTCGTCGAGCAGGCCCGGCGTGAGTGGATATCCCGGCTCGGCCCCATGGCGAGGCCGGAGGCCCAGCGGGCGCTGCCGGGCGAGCCGATCCGCTCCGAGGCCGAGCGGCGTCGCGGCGGGGAAGGCCGTCGGACGGGTGGTGGTCGCCGCGACCGCGAGGTCGTGACGCGGACGTACGACATTCGCAACCTGCGGCTCGGAGCGAACGTCGCCGGGCCGCGGGTGGACTTCGGGAACGCCCCCTCGGCCGAGGACGCCGGCTGGGGCTGGGCGACGTTCGACGAAACGGGGGAAGGCAACCAGGCGCCGCAGCGCCCGGAGGGCGAGATCGCGGACATTGTCCGCAGTAACCTGGGCGACGCGGCCGGGGAGGTCTGGGTGACCAACGGGCGGCTGGCGGTGACGGGCACGGCCGAGGGGCAGCACAGCGTCTCGCGGCTGCTGGAGCGGCTGTCGGAAGCGCGCGGCCGGCAGGTGGAGATGGGCGAGGCGCTCGCCCAGCAGCGGGCGGAAGGCAAGGGAGGCGCCGTTCTGGTGACGGATGGGAAGGGCGACCTCGACGACGACGGCGGCTGGGGATACCGGTCCGGCATGACCGCGGAGGCCGACCGGCGCGAGGCACAGGCCGTGCCGGACGTCGGAAGTAGCGAGCAGCTTCGCGAGTTCATCGGCCGCAACTACTCCTGGCAGTTCGGCGGCGGTCAGGCGGGCGGCGAGGCCCTGTTCGCCCTGACGGACGGAGACGCGGCGGTCGTCGCCAACGCCGGCGAACTCGCCCGCACGCTGCGGTTCAATCTCGGGCAGAAGGTGCCGGTCAGCAGCACGAACCTGAACGTGGATCGCCGCGCGGCCCGGCAGCTCGGCGCGAGGTTCGTCACGGGCAATAACGACGTGACCTACACCGTCATTGACGAGGCGCAGTTCGTCACGCTGATGCAGCTTGACCAGGAGAATCGCCGCGGCACGAAGCTGAAATCCCGGGTTGCCGCCAACGAACGCTTCCAGGAGACCATCGTCGGCACCGACGCCCTCCTCGCCAACAGCATGGTTGCCAACGTCACCTACGCCGGTGACGAGGGGAACGTCCTCGACGTCGCCGACAACGGCATCCGCCTGGCCCACGACCGCTACGTGCTCATCGCCAACAACGACGGCTCGCTGACGGCCGTCCGCGCCGGGCAGATGCAGCACTGGACCGAGGCCCCCACCGGCCCCGCCTTCGCGAACGTGCCTTATACCATCGACGTGCCCCGCGTGGGGCAGCGACTCAAATTGGAGAAGACCCTGGTCGATCCCAGCGACGTGCTGGTGATCCGGGTCGCGTACGACGCGCCCTGACCGACGGGGCAAGGAGAGCGACAATGCGAAACGCGATGATGATGACGATTTGCGTGGCGATGCTGACTGGCCTGCTGGCCGTCCCGGCCGCGGCCGAGCCGCCCAAGCTCGGCGAGGGCAAGGGCACCGTCACGCTCAGTTGGGACGAGTTCGTCAAGATCACCGGCTACGACCCGACCAAAAAGAGCAGCACGATCACCGTTCCGTGGGAGGAGATCCGCACGCTGCTCAACGTCGAAGTGAAGGGCATCAAGCCGGGCACGACCATCGACCTGCCCTGGCAGGAGTTCAAGGCCCTGCTCGACTGGCACGTCAAGCAGCAGACGCCCAAGGTCACCCCGCCGCCGGCCGAGTACATCGTGACCGCGGCCGAGTACGCCGGAAAGATCGGCGAGAAATCCGCCACCTTCACGCTCGCCCTCAAGCTCACGATTCTCAGGGAGAAGGGCTGGAAGCGCATCCCCGTCCTGCCCGGCAACGTCGCCATCGTCAGCAGCACGATGCAGCCCGCCGACGGCGTATACCTCAACGCCGCGAGCGGCCGCTACGAGTTGCTCACCGAGAAGTCCGGCGCCGTCGAGGCCGCCATCGAGTTCTCCGTCAACGTGACGAAGTCGGCCGGCATCAACCGCGTCCAGTTCGACCGCGCCCACCCCGGCTCCAGCGTGCTCGACCTCGAGATCGACCAGCCCGACGTGGACGTGAAGGTCGCGGGCGCCCAGTCGCAGATGCCCAAGCCGGTGCCGGGCAAGACGGCGGTCGCGGCCGCCATCCCCAGCGGCACGCCCGTCCAGGTTACGTGGGAGCGGGCCCTGCCCGAGGTCGCGAAGGTCCCGCCGAAGCTCTACGCCGAGACGCGGGCCCTGGTGGCGGTGGGCGACGACATGCTGCTGTGCCGCGAGACGGTGAACTACAACATCCTGCACACGCCGGTCCGCGGGCTGAAGCTCAGCGTCCCCGCCGGTGTCAGCGTCCTCACCGTCAGCGGCGGCAACGTGCAGGACTGGCGCGTCGATGCCGCCAACAATGAACTGTCGGTCATCCTCCGCGGCGAGGCGATCGGCGCCTACGCCCTGCACATCAGCTACGAGCGCACCGGCAAAGGCGACGCCGAGGTCCCCGTCATCCGCCCTGCGGGCGTCGAGCGCGAGCGCGGATACGTCGGCGTGGTGGCGCTGACGAACGTGGAACTCTCGGCCGGGGCCATCGAAGGCGCCGCCCAGATCGACGCCCGCCGGCTCCCCGCCGACATCGCCGCCATGACCAACCAGCCGATCCTGCTCGCCTTCCGCTACGTCGGCGAGCGGCTCAGCCTGCCGCTGCTGGTCAAGAAGCACGAGGAGATCGGCGTCCTGGTGACCATCGCCGACAGCGCGATGTTCACCGGCATGCAACTCAACGACGGCCGGCGAATGACCAAGGCCGTCTACAGCGTCCGCAACAACCGCAACCAGTTCCTCCGCATGCGGATGCCCGCGACGGCCGAGATCTGGTCCGTCTCGGTCGGCGGCAACCCCGTCTCACCCGCCAGGGACGAGCAGGGCAACGTGCTCCTGCCGCTCATCCGCAGCGCGAGCGCCTCGCAGGAGCTGACGAGCTTTCCGGTGGAGATCGTGTACGTCGAGACGCCGGCGGCCGTCGCGCCCGAGCGCGGCACGCTGCACGTCGAGCTGCCCACCTGCTACGTGCCCGTCATGCACGTGATGTACAGCTTCTACGCGCCGGCCGAGGGCGACTACACCGTCGGATGGGGACGGCCGGGCTTCAGCGGGCCGATGGAACTGGTCGAGGGCTTCGCCGAGAAGCGGGCCGAGGGCGCCGCCGTGGTGCAGGTTGATGCCCAGGCGCAGGCGCAGCAGATGGCGGAGCAGTTTGAGCAGCGTGCGCAGGCGGCCGTGACGGCCGCGGGCGCGACGCCCATCCGCGTTCGTCTGCCGGTCAACGGCAAGCTCTTCAGGCTCGAGAAGCTCCTCGCCCTGCCGCAGGACAAGCTGTTCTTCGATGTGGCGTATCGCGGGTGGCGCGCGGACAAGTAAGCGATTCTGTGGGTGCCGTGGGTTGGCCGGGTGCCGTGGTCTGCGGGGTTGAGGCCGTAGGCCGCGGAGCGCTGGGGACATGCTGGGTCCTCAGCCCAACGGGCTGGGATTCGCCAGCCCAGGGCAGCGCCCTGGGTGGCGGACGTATCAATGTTGTGAAGCCCCGAAGGGGCGCCACAGGATGTGTTTCGCCCCTGCAGGGCTCATCGAATTCAACGGACCCCAACCCGGGGCGGCGCTTCGCTCTGCCCCGGGCTGATGAAGGTGAGCCCTTCAGGCTCAGCCCCATCCCGTCCATCCAGTCATCCGGTCAAGAAAACCTTCCGGCCGGGGCGGAATGTTCTTGAAATCGAGGATAAGAGTATCATAGTTAAGAAACACTTCGCGTCCGTCTGAGGGGCGCCTCGTTTTTTGGCAAGCGAACAACGGCGAAGCGGTCCGCACTCCGCACTCCGCGTACGGCCTTCGGGTCTCGGGCCCGGTGCCCGGGTTCGACCCCAAGGGGGTTGGCCCCCGAACATCAGCCTTCGATCTTCGACCCAGGAACTGCCGTTTCTCGCTTCCCACCCCTAACGTCGGGCGGTCCTGGAGGGCCGGAAACGACGTAAGCAATTGTAAGATAAACGCTTAGGGCAAAAACACGCTTAGCAAAGGAGGGCAAAGGATGGCAGTGGACGGATTTGGACGGCACTCGAAAGTAACGAAAGGCAACCGAAGGCGGCCGATTCTGCTGAAAGGCAGGGGATGACAGCGTTCGGATTGGCGATCCTCCTATGCCGAGGCTTCGGAGGAAAGGTTGGCGATTGTCGATTCCGCGGCCGTGGGCTCAAACCTCCGGCCTCCGTCCGCAGGCCTCAGACCTGGATGTCCTCGTCCGGCATGAAGATCCGCTTGGGCGTGTCGAAGAAGCACTGGCGGGCGAGGTCGAGAGCCTGGTCCCGCGTGTACAGCCCGCGGTCGATCTTCTCGGCGAGGACGTTCGCCCACACCTGGCGGATCATCGCCAGCCGGCCGTAGACGTAGTCCACGCACCAGCCATCGCTGAAGAAGCCGACGAGCTTGGTCAGCGGGACCATGTCGAGTCGGCGATGGACGGCCGTGTGCATGACGGTGGGATAGAACGTCTGCCACCAGAAGTTGGCCATGGAGAGGTTGCCGTAGCCCTGGACGAGTCCGCACCAGATGGGCTCGTCGGGCTCGTATCCGTTGAGGACGTTGAAGTGGAGTTCGGGGAACTCGCCGAGGAGGAAGCCGAAGGTGCTGGCGAATTCGGGATAGGCCCGCTGGATGGGATGGGCCCAGGTGGGGTCCTTGGTGAGGTACTGGGTGCCGTAGCAGAACTGGAAGACTTTGGTGTGCTCGCGGGCGGCCATGCAGATGGCGCGGATGAAGGCGGCCTCGAGCAGGCACCAGCCGTGATGATCGACGTCGCGCCCGGCGAGGTAGTCGGCGATGATCTTGTCGAGGACGGAATCCTCGACGGGCATGAAGTCGGCCTCGCCGCCGACCCAGGAGACCAGCGCCGCCCGGTCGGTCCAGTCATAGCGGTCGTAGAAGGCGGCCATGGCTTCGCGGAGATCGGCGGCGTTCGTAACGTCGCGGCCGAGGTACTTGCCGAGGCCTTTCAACCGCTGCGGCCACTTGACGTACTCGCTTTTGCCGTTGGAGGGTTGGTCCTCGATGGTGAAGCGGATGTTCTGGGCCCAGCCGTCGTCGGGGGCGGGGTCGCGCTTGAGGACGCTGGAGGCGAGGCGGACGACGTTGGCGCGCTGGAAGACGCTGTCGGCCCAGTCGGGGCGGGCGGTCTTTTCGGCGAACGAGGCCTGGAGCCGCGGGAAGCTCCCCTCGGTGATGGGCTCGTCGAACTCGTAGAGGTCGCGGAGGATGGCCTTGAGGATCCAGCCGAAGCCGGTTGACTGGATGGCGGGCCAGCGCTTGAGGAACTCGGGGAAGGGCAGGCCCCGCTTGGCGGCCTTGTCTTCGGGCCACATGCGGCCCTCGGTGACGCCGGCGGCGCGGAGCGGGTACATGAGCATGTGGTAGAACATCACTTGGCTGAGGTCCTTGGCGGCCATTTGATCGCGATCGATGTGCGTGTGCACGTCGATCACGGGGATCTCCTTGAGGGCGGCCAGGATGTCGTCACGCAGCATGGGGTCTCTCCCAGGGCAGGTCAGAAACATCGGAGTTTACCGCCAAAGCGGGGCCCGCTCAAGGGATTTACATCGGTAACATTCGCATTCACGCAACGGCCGCGCGGGGGCGCGGCGGCTTACGAAAGGGCTTGCCGGTCGGCGGGCGGGCCGGTATCGTGGCCCGCCCTTGGCCCGCGGCTCGGCCCCGCGGGCGAGGCCGCCCCCGAGATCAGGAGACCCCCATGAGCAAAGCGAAATCGCGTGCCCGCCGTTCCGCCGGGAAGCCTGCCGCCCGTCCGAAGTTCCGCAAGGCCGCCCCGCTGTGGCGATTCACCGACGCCGGCGACGGCTCGTTCGTGGTGCCCGACCCGGACCACGTGACCGGGCTGTACTTCCCGCTGTGCAACCTGGCCGGGATGAAGTGCTCCGTGACGCCGCAGCTCAAGGGCGACGTGTGCTCGGACTTCCAGCATTACTTGTCGGTGCCGGTGGTGACGGAGGATCTACACCGCGTCGTGGGCGGACGGAACTTCTGGGTCCGCGTGGCCGGGGAGGCGCCGTGGTCGGTCGCGGGCGTGAGCGCCTTCGCCAAGGCGCAGCGCTGGGACGGCGGCGAGGACGCGCGTGTCGAGGCGGGGCTCGGGTACTTCCGCACCGTCCGCGCGAACCGAAGGCTGGGGCTCGAGGCGGAGGCGACGGTCTTCGTGCCGGCCGGCAACGACACGGTCGAGATCGTGCACGTGACGGTAACGAATGTGGGGCGGAAGAACGTCCGCTTCACGCCGACGGCCGCGACACCGATCTTCGGGCGGATGGCCGACAACCTCCGCGACCATCGCCAGGTGACGACGATGTTCAACACGGTGGAGGCGACCGCGAACGGCGTGATCGTGAAGCCCTCGATCGTCCACGACGAGACGGGCCACCGCGAGAACGACACGCTGTATGCGGTGATGGGCTTCAGCGGTTCGGGGGCGGCCCCAAAGCAGGTCTGGAGCGACCTGCGCGACTTCGTCGGCCCGGGCGGCAGCCTCGATAACCCCGAGGCGGTCTATCGCAACCTGCCCGCCCCGAAGCTGACCACCGCCCAGCGCAGCGGGCGCGAGACCGTCGGCGCGATGCGCTTCGCACCCGTCACGTTGCGGCCGGGCCAGTCGGCAAGTTACGTCGTGCTGCACTGCATCACCGACGACCGCCGCGACCTGACCCGGTGGAAGGCGCGCTACGGCGCGGCCGCGAAGGCGGCGGCGGCCCTCAAGAAGACGCGGCGATTCTGGAAGGGCGTCGGCGACGGCGTGCGGTTCGATCTGCCCGACGGCGACTTCAACAACTGGATGAAGTGGGCGTCGGCGCAGCTCTACTATCGCAAGGTATTCGGCAACTCGTACCTGCCGGACTTCGGCTACGGCCGCGGCGGGCGGGGCTGGCGCGACCTGTGGTCCGACCTGCTGTCGCTGTTCCTGCTCGACCCGGCCGGCTCGCGCGACGAGATGGTGAACAACTTCCGGGGGGTGCGGATCGACGGTTCGAACGCGACGATCGTCGGCACGCGGCCGGGCGAGTTCAAAGCCGACCGCAACGACATCGTCCGCGCGTGGTGCGACCACGGCGCCTGGCCCTTCTTCGTGCTGAAGTTCTACATCGACCAGACGGGCGACTTCGGCATTCTCCGGCGGGACCTGCCGTACTGGAAGGACCACCTCGCGATGCGCTGCCGCGAGCGCGACGGCGAGTGGTCGCGTGAGCAGGGCAACCGGCAGCGGACGAAAGCCGGCGGCGTGTACAAGGGCAGCATTCTCGAGCACCTGCTGCTGGAGGTCGTCAGTACGTTTTTCCACGTCGGCGAGCATAACAACATCCTGCTCGAGGGCGGCGACTGGAACGACACGTACGACAACGCCCGCAAGCGCGGCGAGAGCGTGTGCTTCAGCAACTTCTACGCCGGCGACCTCAAGGAGCTGGCCGAGACGCTGGAGCAGATGGCGAAGCGCGGCACCGAGAGCGTCGAGCTGCTTCAGGAGACGCTCGTCCTGTTCGACCGGCTGCCGGGCGGCAAGCGCGTCCGCTATGCCAGCCCCGCGGCGAAGCAGAAGCGGCTGGCCGAGTACATGGAGTCCGTCCGCCATGCCGTCAGCGGCCGGCGGAGAGAGGTTCGCACGCTGGACCTGGCGAAAGACCTTCGCGCCAAGGCCGACTGGCTGTTCAAGCACATCCGCGGGAACGAGTGGATTCGCACGAAGGACGGGCAGCGATTCTTCAACGGGCACTACGACGACCACGCCCGCCGCGTCCACGGCGACCACCCCAACGGCGTCCGCATGGACCTGACCAGCCAGGTGCTGCCGACGATCTTCGGCGTCGCCGCCGACGAGCAGGTGCCGCAGATGCACGAGGCCGTGCTGACGTACCTGAAGGACCCGGTCACCGGCGGGCTGCGGCTGTGCACCGACTTCGGCGAGCTGAAGCTCGATTTCGGCCGCGTGACGGGCTTCGTCTATGGCTACAAGGAGCACGGGTCGGTCTGGAACCAGCAGAACATGATGTATATGTACGGGATGTACCGGCGCGGGTTCGTGCGCGAGGCCCACGACGTGCTGGCGGCCGTTCGAGACGCGTGCCTCGACTCGGCGACGTGCCGGACGTTCCCCTGTATCCCGTCGTTCATCGACAAGAACGGGCAGGGCGGCTACTGCTACCTGACCGGCTCGGCCACGTGGCTGCTGCTGGGCGCGATCACGCAGATGTTCGGCGTGCGCGGGGAGTGGGGCGATCTGTGCATCGAGCCGAAGCTGCTGCGGAAGCAGTTCGACGCGAAGGGCCGGGCGGCCGCGGCGCTGAACTTCCTTGGCAAGCGGATCGAGGTGGCCTATCGCAACGACAAGCGGCGCGAGTGGGACGAGTACGCCATCGCGTCGGTGCGGGTGAACGGCGAGGAGCCCAACGGCATGGGCGTCGAGGGCGCGCGGGCGCTGATCCCGCGGAAGGAGCTGCTGCACCTGTGCACGAAGCGGACGAACCGCATCGTCGTCACGCTGGAGTAGGCTTCCTCCGCAGGGATGCAACAGATGCACTGGATACGAGAAGCAGGCAGGGATGAACACAGATGAACGCAGGTACGGTGATGAGGAACGGCATCTCTGCTCCCATCCGCGTTCACCTGCATCTATCTGCGGCTGCTTCTTCGATCCCTTGCGTCCCCTGCATCCCTCCTAAGCAATCGGTTTGAGGAGGGCGGAGACGAAGTCGCCGACTTCCCGGACGAGTTGCTCGCGCGGTTTGTCCTTCGCGTCGGTGATGCGGTGGACGATGGCCGACCCGACGATGGCGCCGTCGGCCGTCTCGCAGACGTGGGCGACCGCCTGCGGGTCGGATACGCCGAAGCCGATGCAGATGGGCAGGTCGGTGTGCGTGCGGAGTTCCGCGACGGCCTCGAGCGACGATTCCGGCAACTGCTTCCGCTCGCCCGTGATGCCCGCGACGGAGATGAAGTACAGGAAGCCGCGCGAGTGGCGGGCGATCTCCAGCCGGCGGTCCGCGGGGGTTGTCGGCGCGACGAGCATGATGTTGCACAGGCCGGCGGCAGATGCGGCCGCCTCGAAAACGGCCGCCTCCTCGAGCGGCAGGTCGGGGACGATCAGCCCGTCGAAGCCGGCCTCCGCGGCGGACGACAGGTACGCCTCCACGCCGTGACGGAAGACGATGGAGTAGCTGACCATGGCGACGAGGGCCATCCGCGACCTCAAATCTGAGATCTCAGATTTCAGATCTGCGGCGCTGCGGCGGAACCGGCGGACCATTTCGAAGATCGCGTCGCTGCTGATTCCCGCCGCGAGCGCCTCGGTGTAACTCGCCTGAATTACCGGGCCGTCGGCTACGGGATCGCTGAACGGGATCCCCAGCTCGCACACGCTCACGCCGCGGGGGGCGAAGTCACCGAGCAGGGCCTCGGTCGCCTCCAGGTCCGGGTAGCCGGCCGTGATGAAGGGCACCAGCGTTCGCTTGCCGGCCGCCCGCCGCTCGGCAAAGCACCGCACCAGCCGATTGTCCGAAGGCTTGCTCACGTCCGCTTCCTGCGCTCCAGAATCTCCGCGATTTCGTTCACGTCCTTATCACCGCGGCCGGACAGGTTCACCAGCACGATCCGGTCCTTGCCCAGCTTCGGCGCGATCTTCATCGCCTCCGCCACGGCGTGGGCGCTCTCGAGCGCGGGGATGATCCCTTCCGCCCGCGACAGCGCCTGCACCGCTTCCAGTGCCTCCTCGTCGCTCGCCGACGTGTATCGCACGCGGCCGGTTTCTTTCCAGAGACTGTGCTCCGGCCCGACGCCGGGGTAATCGAGCCCCGCCGACACGCTGTGCACCGGCGCGGTCTGTCCGTCGTCATCCTGCAGCACGTAGCTGAGGCTGCCGTGCAGCACGCCGGGCGACCCGACGCACAGCGTGGCCGCGTGGTCGCCGAGTTTCATGCTCCGCCCGCCGGCCTCGACGCCGACCATCTCGACCTCGTCGTCGATCATCGGCACGAAAATGCCGGCCGCGTTCGACCCGCCGCCCACGCACGCGACGATCACATCCGGCAGCCGCCCCGCAGCGTCGAGCATCTGCTGCCGGGCCTCGCGCCCGATGCAGCACTGGAACTCGCGGACAATGGCCGGGAACGGATGCGGGCCGGCGACGGAGCCCAGCACGTAGTGCGTGTTCTCGACGGAGCCCATCCAGTCGCGCATCGCTTCGTTCAGGGCGTCCTTGAGCGTCCGCTGGCCGGTCTCGACGGGGATCACCTTCGCCCCCATCAGTTCCATGCGGAAGACGTTCAGCCGCTGGCGGCGGATGTCCTCGGTGCCCATGTACACGTCGCAGTCGAGGCCGAACACGGCGGCCGCGGCGGCCGTCGCCACGCCGTGCTGGCCGGCGCCGGTCTCGGCGATCACCCGGGGCTTGCCCATGCGGACGGTCAGCAGCGCCTGCCCGAGCGTGTTGTTGATCTTGTGGGCGCCGGTATGGTTGAGGTCCTCGCGCTTGAGATAGACCTTCGCCCCGCCGAGCCGCTCGCTGAACCGCTTCGCGAAGTACAGGGCGCTCGGGCGCCCGGCCACGTCGCGCAGCACGCGGGCGAACTCCGCGCAAAAGCCCTCATCCGCCATCGCCGCGTCGAACTCGCGCGACAGTTGCGCCAGCGCCGGCATGAGCGTCTCCGGCACGAACTGCCCGCCGAACCGGCCGTAGTAGCCGGCGCGGGCCGCGCCCGCCACGTTGTCCTTTGGGGTCGTCATACGCGCTCCCGGAGAGGAATTCCTCATGCTATTCGCCCCGCGCCCCCGATGCAACCGAGACAAGCTCAACGCAGAGAACACTGAGGACGCAGAGAGAGGAAGAGGCTGTTTCTCTCGTATCCTCTGCGCTCTCTGCGATCTCCGCGTTTAAGTCATTTCCGTGGTGAACTCGATCGTGACGATCTTGCCCGTCGGCACGGAGAGTTCCACCCGGCCGCCGGTGACGGGCAGTTCCTCCTCGCGGTTCTCCTCGAGGTTCGTCCGCCACGCCTTGGCCGCGCCGTCGGGCAGCATCACCCGGCCGTCCAGCGTGTCGCCGGTCGGATTGAACAGCCGCACGATGAACGTGTCGCGGTCCTCGGCCTTCTTGACGGCCGAGACGATCAGGTTGCCCGACTCGACCGCGAAGAAGCTCCCCTCCGGCGGCAGGCTGCCCCGGTCGTGCGGCGTGGTCTGGTACACCATGGGCGGTACGTTCAGCGTCTCGGCGGCCGCGTACACGTCGCCCGTCGCCCAATCGCCGTCGTGCGGACACAGGGCGTAGCCGAACTCCATCTCTCGCAGGCACTGGCCGCCCTTCTGGTCGGGGAAGTCGCCGGTGGAGCGGAACTCGGTGCAAATGCGGTTGCGCACCGCGCGGAAGAGCGTGAGCGCCAGCGTCGCCCGGCCGTCGCGGAGCACCTCGTATTCGGTGAAGCTGTTGTGCACGACGGCGAACCCGCCGCGTTCGTCGCTGAGATCGACGAAGTGCTGCGTGGGCAGCGTCTGCATCTCGGGCCAGTACGTGCCGTCGGGCTCGCGCGGCGGTTCGGTGAGCCGGGCATCGACGGTGAAGTGCCCCGACGCGTGGGCGTGCGTCGCCGCCACGTTGGTCGGAAAGAGCACCCGCAGGCGATGGTCCTCGACGTTGTTCGTCAGCGTCGTGCGGCAGTCGAGGCGCCGCTCGCCGCGCCGCAGCGTGAAGCGCGACGTGATGACCAGCTCGCGCGTCTCGTCCACCCGCCGGCTGCCGCCCCGGACGGGCACCTTGCCCGCCTCCGCCCGGGCGGGCAGCGTGATCGTCACTTCCACCACCAGCGTCGCCGCGAGCGGGCCGCTCTCTTCGACCCAGACCCGTGCGGGCCGGCCGCGGCTGGTGTGCGTCTGGTTGCCGTAGGGCGGGTAGTACGCCCAGTAGTCGCCGACGTCGCCGGCATCTTCGAAGGCGTGGAGTCCGGCGAACGTGCGGCCGGTGGCCTTGTCGGTCAGTGTCAGCGTGCCGTCGCCGGCCGCCTCGACGAGGAGGTGCTCGTTCTCCAGCACGCCCGGGGCGGGCGAGATCTCGCCGCCGGGGCTGGTCCGCATGACCGGCCACCACTCGGCCCGCCGGTCGAATTCCCTGGTTGGGTGAACGCGGAGCACCTTGTAGCCGCACGGGGGCAGCTCGCCGAGGTCGGCCCAGACGGTGTGCCGGTCGAGGTGGAACGGCCAGGGGCGGCTCGACAGGTCGTTGATCGGCGAGGTCCGCTCTTCGCGGGCGACGGGCTGAATGTCGTACGCGTTGCCCTCGGCGTCGGTCAGGTCGAACTCCCACACGGCGTCCTCGCGTGGCGTGTCCACGCAGAGCTTCACGACGCCGCCCGACGGCCGGGCCAGCGGATTGACCGCCAGTAGCAGCACGTCGCCCGCCGCAAACGCCGACGTGTCGATCCGCGCCGCCAGTTCGCCGACGGCCTGGTCGGCGACGACCTGGGCGATCTCCTCCGCCTGACGGATGCGGTACAGCGTGTCGTCGGCCGTCTTATCCTGCGTGACGCCGTTGATCGAATCGTGCGGATGGGCCTGAAGCAGATATCGCCACGCGGTCTCGAGCATGGCCGTGGGGTATTCCGCGCCGAGTGTCGCCAACGCCACGGCGAGCGGCTCCGCCCGTCGGAGCAGCCAGTTTTGCGCCTGCTTGTTGGCAGTCTTGACATAGTTGCGGACGGCCAGCGCATTGCCCGAGCAGTGACTGGCGGGCCCGTCGCGCATCTCGCCGCGGACCACGGGCAGCGCATCGCGGTCCACCTGGTTCGCCAACTCGCCTGCGTACTCCGCGAGCGTGCCGTGCACGAACTCGATGTCGTCGAACGCGGCGTTGGCATCCTCGAGCAGCCGCGTCAGCACCGGCTGGCAGTTGGTGAAGTCGCTGCCGTCCATCAGCAGCCGGCAGTCCGGCACGGTGGTCTCGTCCATCGCCGCCCAGGCCGCCTCGAAGCCCGGTCTCACCTCGTCCTCGTGGTACTCCTCCTCGGCCCAGAGGCGGGAGTGGTCCTCGTACTGCCGCCCCGGGTCGGCCGGGTGCAGCACGACGCCGGCCTTCCGCCAGTCGAAGCGATACTCGTCGCCGCTGTAATCGACGCCGAACCGGGCCCGGATGTACGCGTTGAAGAAGACGTTCGCCCGGGCGTGATCGCCGAGGCGAGTGGTCAGAACCCGCGTTCCGTCGGGCGACTCCCACAGGAACTCGCACTTGGGTGCGCGCTGCCTGGACACGCGCTTGGCCGCGATGATGAACTCGAAGCCGAAGCCTGCGTAGATTTGCGGGAACTGCGCCGTCTGCCCCCAGCCGAACGAGTTGTACCCCAGCCGCATCGCCCCGCCCAGTCGCTCCGACAGGCGAAGCCCCTTGAGCAGGTTCCGCACGAGGCATTCGCCGTCGATCGGGTACAGGTCCGGCAGCGTGTACCACGGGCCGATGGACAGCCGCCCGTCGGCGATGGCCTTCCGCACGCGCGGCTCGTTCTCGGGGCGGACCCGCAGGTAGTCTTCGATGAGTACGCACTGGCCGTCCGTGACGAAGTTGCGGTAGTTCGGGTCGCGCTCCAGGACGTCGAGCAATTCGTCCATGAACTCGACGAGGAACCGCCGGTTCGTCCAGATCGGGTACCGCCATTCGCGGTCCCAGTGCGTGTGGGGGACGACGATCGCTTTGTTTCTCTTCTTCGCCATTGCCGTTGGCCTTGCGCGGCGGGAGAAGACGGATTCCACGGATACGGAGAGAGACTTCACGGATACCGCATTGCTCTGTCCGTCAATCCGTGCAGTTCGTCTTCTTCAGTGAAACCCGTGTTCCATTGGCCGTCCGTCAACCCAGTATCTCAAGGATCTCGTCGAACGTTCGGCAGTAGTGATCGCACAGCCACTTCGTGCCGCTGCTCTCGATGTTCCCGCCGGCCATGCCGATTACGGAGTAGCCGGCCAAGCGAACGGAGCAGACGCCCGCGCCGCTGTCCTCGATGCCGGCGACGTGATCGCGCTCGGCGAAGTCGATACCCAGTCCGACGCGTCCGACTTCCGCGTACACCCAGGGGTGCGGCTTGGGCGACAACTCCCCAAGCGTGCCGATCTCGCCGCGGCGCAGCGGGAAGCCCGCGGTGATGATCGAGTCGTAGAACTCCGTCGGGTCGCCCAGGTCGAGCTGCCGGAAGGCCGAGAGAATCTCCGGATACGCCTTCTCGTAAAGGCCCGAGGTCACCAGGCCGATGCGGATGCCCCGGTCCTTGAGGGCGAGCAGGAACGGCTTGAGCCCCGGCGACGGCGTGAAGGCGTCGGCCCGCCCGCGGCCTTCGAGGATCTCCTTCATCTCGCGGTGCGTGTGCTCGAAGTAGATCCGCCGCCCCTCCTCGACGTCCCGTCCGGGGCAGTACTTGCGAATGCAGTGGGTCAGGTGCTCCGAGACGCTGTGCCCGGAGACGTACGGCAGGTCGGCCTCCTCCAGCCTGAAGTTCGGGTCGCCGACGAGGCTGGCGGTCGTCCGCTCGATGATCCAGACCCAGAACTGTTCGCTGTGGACGCTCGTGCCGTCGAGGTCGATCAGGACGGCCTGGACGGGTTGGTCGACGCGCACCGGGTGGACCGGGTAGTAGGCCGGGTATCCCATCACCGAATTGACGCGGGCGAGGGTGTGGCCGTCGAAGGCGATGAACTCGACCTTGCGGTCGCCGGTGGCGACGATGGCGCGGACGCCGTCACGTCCGACGCGGAAGCGGCCGTCGGAGCATTGCTCCAGCTCGACGGCACCGCTGTCCGCCGGGACAGTCCCGATGTCTGGCAGCTCGATGGGGAAGCTCATCCGGGCATCTTAGACCGGCTCCGTGGCGCGTGCAATGCCCGGAGCCAACACGGCGATCAAGCAGGGATGCACGGGATGCAGGGGATACGGCTCGAAGCAAGGATCAACACAGACGGACGCGGAAGGAGAAGAAAACTGCTTCCCTTATTTCTGCTCCCATCCCCTGTATCCCGTGCATCCCTGCTAAGCCTTGGCTTCCGCCGGCTCGGGCGTCAGGACCTTGCCCATCCGCCGCCAGCGGGCGTAGCGGTGCGTGGCGAGGTCGTCGATCGACACGCGGCTGAGTTCCCGTAGCGTGCGAACGATGTACCACTCCAGGTTGTTTGCCGCCTCGGCCGGGCTGCGGTGCGCGCCGCCGAGCGGCTCGGGGATGATGTCATCGACGACGTCGAGTTCCTTGAGCTTCCGGGCGGTGATCTTCATCGCCTCGGCCGCTTCGGGGGCCTTCTCGCCCGTTCGCCACAGGATGCTCGCGCAGCCCTCCGGGGAGATGACCGAATAGTAGGCGTATTCCATGACGGCCACGCGGTCGCCCACCCCTACGCCCAGCGCGCCGCCGCTGCCGCCCTCGCCGATGACCACACACACAACCGGCGTCTGCAGGCGGCTCATCTCGAACAGGTTGCGGGCGATGGCCTCCGCGACGCCGCGCTCCTCGCTGCCGACGCCCGGATACGCCCCGGCCGTGTCGATCAGCGTCACCACCGGCAGGTGGAACTTCTCGGCAAGTTTCATTACCCGCAGCGCCTTGCGATACCCCTCCGGCTGGCACATGCCGAAGTTGCGGGCGAGTTTCTCCTTGGTGTCGCGCCCCTTGTGCTGGGCGATCAGCGCCACGCGCTCCGTGCCGATCGAGCCCACGCCGCAGATCAGCGCCTTATCGTCGGCGAACCGCCGGTCCCCGTGCAGCTCCACGAAGCTCTTCACGATCCGCTCGATATAGTCGCCCGCCAGCGGACGCGACGGGTGACGCGCGACCTGCACAGTCTCCCACGGCGTTAGCGACTGGTAGGTCTTGCGGAGTAGCGAGACGTACTGCGTGCGCAGCTCGCGGATCTCGGCCGAGTAGTCGCGGCCGGCTTCGTGCTGGGATTCCTCAAGCTCCTCGATCTGGTGCTGGAGCCGAAGGATGGGTTTCTCGAACGGCAGCGGATAGCCGTTCTCGGCGGGGTCTTTGCGTTTTGCCATGATCGCGGAGCGCGGCCGCGAGGGCCGCCGCCATTTATCAAGAAAGGCCCTTGGGGGCCGACCCCAGCTTACCTCCGGCGGCTCGCGATGCAAGGGCAAACACGTCCGCAGGAAGTCTGGCGCGGGCGCCACCCACAAGCGTCAGCCTGTGAGTGTTGCCGGCAGTCACGCACCCGCAGGCGCCCTGCCGACTTCGTCGGCGTTCCGCTTGGGGGTGTCCCCCGTGTAGTCGGCTCAGCGGCGCCGGGCGATCGCGACAGTGCGGATGGCCTTGGCGGGGACCTTCAGCTCCAGTTCGCGCCCGGCGGGCGAGAGTTTCTCAACCGGCTCTTCCTCCAGCGTGAGCAGGCGGGCGGCGCGGATCGGCTTGTGTGTGCGCAGCCGGGCGCTGACGGCCCGGCCGGCGGGATTGAACAGCCGCACGAGCATCTCGCGGCCGGACTCGCTCCGCTTGACCGCGCTGACGACCACGCGCGACGGCTCGACCGACAGGAAGCTCGTCCGCGCCGGCAGTGCGTGCTTGCCGGGCTTGCCGCCGGGACGACCGCACTGGACTGTGCGGATCGGCACCTGGAACGCCAGCGCCTGCTCGAACAGCCCCGCCTGCTCCCACGCGCCGGCGAACGGATAGACCGCGTAACGAAACGCCACGGGCCCCGGGCACTGGAAGCCTTCGTCCGGCCATTTCTCCGGCGTCCAGAACAGCCCCTGGTCGAACGTCCGAAGCAATGTCAGCGCCAGCGTGCGGTCGGCGCCATCGACGAGTTCGTACTCGGTGAGCCCGTCGGGCAGGAGGGCGAGCCCGGCGCGCCCATCGCTGGCGGCCGCGAAGTGGATGCAGGGCTGCTCGGGCACGGGGCGGTCCTGCCACTGGTCCGCATCCTCGGGCAGGGCGACGGGCCGCTCGCAGACGTCGAACGGCATGGAGCCGAGCGATGTATCCGTCTTGAGCCGCGTGGGGAACAGCGCGCGCAGGCAGTGGCTGCGGACGGTGTTGTCGAATCGCGTCTCGATCTCCAGCCGCTTTGCCCCGGCCCGTAGCGTCAGGACGGACGCGACCTCGACGGTTCGTGTCCGCTTCTGCCGGGCGGTCCGGTCGGCCGTCAGCGCCGTCGGCAGACGCAGTCGCACACGGACTTCGATCTTCGCGACAAGCGGGCCGCTCAGGAGCAGCGTCGTTCGGCAACGGCCGCCGCGGCTGGTGACCACGCGGTCTCTGCGCGGTGGGCGGGCCGTCCAGGCGTTGCCGTCCTCGCCGCGGTCCTCCAGCCAGTGCAGCCCGGCGAACGTTCGCCCGGCAGCCTTGTCCGTCAGGTCGAACGTGCCGTCGGCGTTGACGCCGACGCGCAGATGCTCATTTTCCATCTTCCGGTCGGAGGCCGCCAGCGGCTTGCCCGCCTTGCTGCGCTCGCCGGGAAGAACCTGCATCGCCGAGAAGCCCATCGCCGGCACGTCCGCCTGAACGTAGCACTCCACGCGCCGCCGCGGATAGCCGAGGCTGGCGCCCTCGTACGGCGCCCAATAGTGCTTGTCGGCCGCGCCGATGACCTGCACCCGCGCCTCGCGGCCGCCGGCGTCTTGGAGGGCGAATGCGCTGGCTTTGGCCTCGGGCGGCAAGTCCACCACGGCCCGGACGACCTCGCGTCGTCCGAACGCCAGCGAATTGTGCGCCACCAGCAGGTCCGCTCGCCCGTCGAACGCCGCGCCGTCGATCCGCCGGACCAGGGCCTTCAATGACCGCCGCGTCACCTCCTCGGAAATCGCGTCAATCTCCGAGAAGCGGTACATCATGTCCTCGTGTACCTTATCGACGCTGCACCCGCAGATGTCGTCGTGTGCGTGGTTGAGCAGCAGCAGCTTGCAGGCCTGTTCCAGCAGCCGGTGCGGGTATTCCTCGCCGAGCGTCCACGCGATCGTCGCGGTCGGCTCCGCCCAACGGAACAGCGCTCGCTCGCTGCGACGATTTGCCTGCTTGAGGTACATGCGGGCGGACAGGACGCCGACGTGGAGATACGCCTCGCCCGGCCGGCCGGACTTGTTCGTGTAGCGCATCTCGCCGGTGAGGGTCCTGAGGCCCCGGCAGTCTTCCGCCTCGCGGCGGATGGCGGCGACCGCGCGCGGCAGATTGTCATGGACGAGCCGCACGCCGAGGTCGAGGGCGTTCGCCTCGCGAATCAGCCGGGGCAGGTCTTCGAAAGCCGGGCTCTGGTCGTGCCCGTCAACGGCAATCAGGTGCCGGGTGTGCGTGGCGACGATCATGCGGTCGCGGGCGGCCGTCAGCCCCTCGGCGAGCGCCGATCCGTCGTATGCTCCCAGGCGCGTCAGCAGTGTGTATTCGGCGTCGCCATGCATGCGAAAATGCTGGGCGCCCATGCCCGGCCGGTAGGGGAAAATGCCGTCCGGGCCCTTGCGGGCCCCGTACAGCACGGGCATTTCGACCAGGCCCCAGAACACGCCGCGCCCCTCGGGGAACTGCACGCCGAGTACCCGCGAGCCGTCCGGGGCGTTCCACCAGAACTCGATATCCGCCACGTCGCGGTTGATCCCGCGGTAGAACAGGGCCGAGTCGATGCCGAACCCGCGGTAGATCTGCGGCAGTTGCGACACCTGTCCGCTCGACATCGGATTGTAGCCGACCTTCATCACGCCGCCGAACGCCCGGCTGACCTTGTGGCCGATCAGCAGGTTGCGGACGATCGACTCGCCGTCGAGCACGTTCATCTCCGGCAGCGTGTACCAGGGCCCGACGAGCAGCCGCCCGTCGCGGATGTGGCCCTTGAGGCGTTCGGCGTTCTCCGGCCGGACGGCCGTGTAGTCCTCCAGCGGCACGCACTGCGAGTCCATGTGATAGTGGCGGTAGTCCGGGTCGCGGTCGAACGTGTCCATGAGCCGTTCGAGGTACTCGACCAGCAGGGCGCGGTTTTCCTGGAAGGCCTTCAGCCATTCTCGGTCCCAGTGGGTGGTGGAAATGACGTGCAGGATGCGTTTGGCTGTCGGCATCGGCGGCTCCTTGAGGGCGGGCCGGCAGGCTATGCGGCCGGCGCCTCGAAGTCAACCGGGCGCGGAGGCGAAGGCACGGGCCCGCGGAACTTGGCCGCAGGTTTGCGGAACGTGAATCCCCCTCCAATACGCGGCGGGTACCAACGCCGTCGCGCACGCACCCGGACGGCGTGATTTCCTCGCGACATTTCAGCGCTGCGAAGGCGCGTGACGCCATCATGCACGGCCTTCCCGGGCCTGCCGGCCGGGCGGATCGCAGAGAGGAGCGTTCCGCCCGGCCCCTCGTTTTCGCTCGTTCCCGATTTTGCGCCGGTGCCCCGGCCGTTGACGCACCCGGGCTTGGCGTGTATCACTTTGTCTTTATGGTCGAGAAAAGGCATCGCAGGCGGTCAGGGCGTGCCCGACGCGCGCGGCGTCACGGTGGGTCCGGCGACCGGAAACCCCGCAACTCGTTCACGCTTCCGCCGAAGCCGGACTACACTCAGTGGGAGCGGCTCTGCGACGCTCGCCGGCAGGAGGCCCTGTCCGGCGAGATGCTGAACGTGCTCCGACCGTTCCCCCGCGCCACGCCCACGCAGTTCGGCAAGGCCGAAATCGCCTTCGCCGGCGAGTTCCTCGAAGCCATGCTGGGCATCTTCGCCCGCCCCGATTTCACCATTACGCGCGATGCGGCGGCCGAGTTCATCGCGCTCCAGCCGGTCATCGCGAATTTGGCGGCCCTGACGAAGCTTCGCACGACGGACCTCGCCTTGGCTGCGGTGCGGGATCAGGCGCCCGGCGGCGATCTGGCGGCGGCGATCAAGGCGATGGTCCTGGCCTCGGCGCGCAACGAACAGGACGTGGACCGCGGGGCCCTGTTCGCCGCGGACGCACAACTGGCCTCGCAGTGGTACGCGACATACTGCGGAGAAGCGGCGCCGTCGGCGTCGGCGCAGTCGCAGCGGAACATCGAGCAGCACCTGGCGGCGTGGGACGATCGGTACGTGCTGTTCGGCCCGGACGCGGTCGCACCGTACACGTGCGCGGCGCAGCTCGGCAACGAGGCCGGACGACGGGTCCGTGAGAAGGTCAACGCCCTCGTCCGCCGCGCGTACGGTGACCTGCCGATCCGCAACGACCCCAAGCCCGGGAAGATCGCCGTCGTCACGGGCAAGTGGGTGCGGGGCAGCGCGGTCCATCGCGCGTGCGAGGCATTCGTCAAGGCCCTGGCGGCCGAGCACGAGTTGTCCCTCGTCCACTTGGGCAAGCCCCGCGGCGATCTCGACCTCCGGGATTTCGCGGACACGCGGTGTGTGATGTTCCGCGGCCGAGACCTGGTGGCGGACGAGGTGCTCGAGAACGACTTCCACGCCGCGTACTTCCCCGATGTGGGGACCACGGCGGAATCGGCGTTCCTGGCGAATCTGCGGATGTGCCCCGTCCAGGTCACGAGCTACGCCCAGTCGGCCAGCGCGCACGGGGCGCAGATCGACTACTTCATCGGGGCGTCCGGGATTGAGTCGGACGAGGCGGCCGCCGACCGCTTCAGCGAGCGGCTGGTTCTCGTGCCCGGCATCGGGGCGATTCCGCCGGCTCCGGACTACGACCGCCGCCGCCCCGGCCGGGCGGATCATCGCATCGCCATCAACTGCCCCTGGACCCCCGGCCGCACGACCCGCCCGTTGCTCGACACGGTGCGGGAAATTGCCAAGCACGCGCGGCGACCCGTCCGTTTGCGCGTGTTCACGACCTGGCCGCTGCTGCGCCTCTGCGGGATGCCCGCTTTCGAGCGTGACGTGACCGAGGCCCTCGGCCTCGGGCGTGTCGAAATCCTGCCCCCGTTGCATCCCCGCAAGTACCTCTCCGTCCTCGAGCGAGGCGACTTCAGTCTCGACTCGCACCCCGTCGGCTCAATCGCCACGGTGGTCGAATCGCTGCGCGTGGGGCTGCCGGTGCTGACGTGGCGAGGACCCTCGTGGCACAGCCGAGCAGCGGCCGCGCTGCTCGAACAGGCGGGCCTCGGCGAGCTGGTCGCCGAGGACCGGGATGACTACATCCGGGAGGCGATCCGCCTCATCGACGACGCCGACCACCTCGCGGACCTGACGAACCGCGTGGACGGCCTGGACTTCTCGGCCGAGCCGTTCGCCCCGCGCAGCGCCGAGCCGTTTGCTCGGGCTTTCGGCTTCTTGCTCGAGAACCACGAGAAGCTCCAGGCGGATACCGACCGCACTCCCCTCCGGATCGAGTAGCTGGCTTCCCACGTCCGCGAATCCGGAGGAGAACTCAGGTTTGCCGCCGCACGCGAGTGATCACCCACTCCAGCAGCATCACCGCGACGGCGGCCGCCAGTAGATGCAGCCACAGATCCCGATGGCCCTGAGTGCTCCAGGCCGCGGCAAGTTCCGGTAGCTCCCCCCGGGTGACCAGTCGCCCGCCGGTCAGCGTCGCCAGCCGACGAAGCGCCTCCCGGTTCGCCCCCGGCCGCGCATACTCCTGCGGATACGTCTCGCCGAGCGCCGCGCGGAACACCGTTGCCCCGGCGGCATCGCGCACGGCCAGGCTGACCGCCCGGCGCCCGGCGGTCCCCCGTCCCTCGTACCGGCCCGGCGCGGTCTGGAGCAGGGGCGATTCGACCCGCCGCGGCGTGCCGGCGTGGACCAACGCCTCGGCCGTCAGGTCCATTCGGTCGAGCGGCCACCGCTCCGGCAGGCGCGCCGGGTCATGCGCGGTCACCTCGACGCGCAAGCCGTCGGCGTCTCGCCATGCGCGTCCTGTGAAGCCGGGGGCTTCGGCGCGCCGTATCACGCGCTGGACGGCCGCCGCGAGGAGGGCCTCCATCGTCTCGTCGTCCGGCAGCGCCCGCACTGGCGCCGCCAGCGAGATGCACGTTCCGATCCCGCTTCGCCGCAGGGCCAGCACGGGGTCGGCGTGGATGCGAAGCAGGACCTCGGCGCCTTGCTCCGCGGCCGAGAGGTAGTAGGCGGGCAGCGGCGGTAGCGAAGCCGCCTCGATGCCCAGCGCCCGGTCGCCCGGGGCGTTCAGTTCGAAGCGTCCCTGCTGCAGCGCTTCGCCGCGCTGTTCCGCGAGGAACTGCGCGAACACGCCGGCCAGGGCGGACAGGTCGGAGGCTCGGCGGATCGTCGCGCCTAAACGCTCCGCCATCGCTCGCACGGACGCCTGTTCGGGGGAGGGGTCGCCCGTGGCGATGATGCCCAGCCGCAGCCGCCCGCCCTCGAACAGCCGCGCCGCCTCGGACGGGTCGAACCGTTCCGCTCGCAGGTCGCTCACCAGCAGCGCCAGCCCCTCGTACCCGCCGGGCAGGGCCACCCGGGCGATCTGCTCGAGCGCGGGCAGGACAATGGTCTTTCCCGCCGGGCGGACGGCCGTTATCGCACGCTGCAGGGCGCCGAAGTCGATCTCGCCGGGGGCGCTGTCGTACACCAGCCGCGGCACGTTGGAGAATGTGACGACGGCCAGCGCGTCGTCCGCGGTGAGATGGCGGCGAAGCGCCAAGACTGACTGGGCGGCCAGGTCGAATCGCTGCCGGCGCTCATCGGCGGCGGCCGGTTCCGCCATCGAGCCCGAAGCGTCGAGCACGACGATGGCCTTCAGCGGCTTGCGGTCGTAGGGATTGGCGACGAGCGCGGCGATCCGGTTGACCGGGTCGTCGCGGTCTCTGGGCGTGGCATGGGGCCCCGCGCCGATCTGCACGAGCCCGCCGCCGGCGCGGACATAGTCGGCGAGCGCTGCACGAGAATCCGGCCCGAGCGGACCGCCGGCCTCGACAAGCACCACGGCCGAGTAGCTCGCCCAGCCGGATGGGTCACGTGGGGCCTGTTCTGAGCGGACCGTCTCCAGTCGAACGCCCTTGCGGGCGAGGCGGTCGGCGACGCCGTCGCGCACGGCGCCCTTCGGGCCCATCCAAGTGACCGTTTGGCGTCGCGGCAGCACGACGGCCGACAGGCGGTTGTTGCCCGGCAAGGCGTCCTCGCCGCCGGAAAGCTCGGCGACATAGACGGCTGCCGCGTCGGCGGGCGCCGCGTCGTCGCTGAGCAGGACGGTCGCTCTGTTCCCGGGCACGCCGGGCGGCAGCAGGTTCAGCCACTTCGGCGCGAACGTGCGCGGCGTCGGCCGCTCGCGCCGAACGGTCAGCAGCTTCGTTACGGCGGTCGTCGCTGCCGCCGATACCCGAAGCTCGACTTCCTGCCCGGCGCGCCGCGCGGTGAACTCGATCAGCCGGGCGTCCGCCGGCGGGGCCTCGAGCGGAACGATGTGTACGGGAAGGCCCGTGTTGCCAAGCGCCGCGGCCGCCGCCGGCCAGTCGGCACCGTCGTCGAACTGCCCGTCCGTCGCGATCACTACGCCGGAAATCTCATCCGCCCGGGCGGCTGCCAGGCGCAGGACCGGCGCAGCATGGGTTGCCGAACGTTCGTGTTCGACCGGCGCCGCTTCGCCGGCGGGGGAGACGGTGCGGGCGAATCGCCAGTTCTCCTGCGGCAGGTCGGCCGGCCAGTCGAGCGCCAATTGCTGCCCACCGACCGATGCGGACGTGTCCTGAATCACGAGATATGGCTTACGCGCTTCGTCCCCCAGCCGAACCTGCGGACGGGCGAGCGCCATGGCCGCCAGCGCGACGGCCACGCACTGGAGAACCACGCTGGTCGCCGGAACGTACCGCCCGTGCCGCCGTCCTCGCCACGCCAGCAGCGGCGGCGCGGCGGCCGCCACCAGCGCCGGCAGCCACAGGGGCTGGGCGAATCGCAGCGCGACCGATAGCGTCAGATGCCCCATCGCGTCACTCACCTCGTGGTGGATTCAGTGTAGGCTGCCCGCGCCCCGGCCGCAATCGGCGTCGCCGCGACGACTTCGGCGAAATCCGTGCCCCTTGGCGAAGAGTTTGGGTAGAATGCCCGCGCCCCGATGACACGAGGTGAGAGGCGACGGTTCTGATGTCCGCTGAACAGGTGAAGGTGACGTTCCAGCCGCAAGGCAGGACGGTGTTCGTCCTGCGCGGCACGAAGGTTCTTGAGGCGGCCGCGCGGGCGGGGATGACGATCGCAACGCCCTGCGGCG
>Ga0272441_10000523_pt1 | contig 87329 bp, 77 predicted proteins | sample SSMProp6N_FD_193582 | JGI IMG/M metagenome (GOLD analysis project Ga0272441, IMG submission 193582) | Marine sediment archaeal communities from Little Sippewissett salt marsh, Falmouth, MA, United States - SSM-Prop-6N | ecosystem: Environmental > Aquatic > Marine > Wetlands > Sediment ... | reverse complement strand
TAAAATCTTTTTCGCGGGCATAGTTTATACAAGCCTTCATCAAAGCTGGACCTATACCGCAACCTAAATATTCTTGCATGGAATAGAGTCGCGCAAGTTCAATAGATGGGATTTGGTTTACGCAATCAGGTGGAACGCCCTGGTTTAGTTTAGCGTACCCCACCCATTCATCATTCAATTTAGCTATACGAAATGATAACGATTTACAAGATACCCTCTGGCTATTCTATCTATAGCGTGTCATTTGCCAATGTGCAAAACCAAAATGATGATCGATCAGTATCCCGGCAAACCTTAAAATACAACGAGAACAAAACAATAAAAATGCCACTACCACCGCCCAAAAACCGATCAGCATACGGGACATACCTTTATTTCGCTGAACCCGGCGCGCTGGAAAAATTCCTGCGGGATTACCGGCATATTCTCAGTCAAAATTTTCAAAAGGCCAAAATCGAAGGTGGCGGGGAATATTGGACCTGTGGTCATGAACACGATCCCAGGAATTGGAACTGGAAACCCTGGCAGCGCCTCGAGCGGCTATGTCGAAAATTGGGTCTGGATGATTTTGCCGCAAGGGACATCATTGAGGAGCATCTTGGAAGGAAGCTGGAATGCGAATGCCAGGTCCTATTTGATGCGAGGGAATTGCGGTAGGAGGCTCTCACGAGGCAACTCGGCATCTATTTTGACAGCGGGGAGGTCGGGTTGGTGGATTGACCGGAACTGCAGAACCGTTTTCGACTTGATTTCCGTTTTGGATTTGGAATTTTGACCTCAGATGACGGGTTGGCAGGATTTCTGGGTTGGGAAAGAAAGATGGGATATGGACAGGAGGTGCAGGCGTCTGTTCATTGACAATTTGATTAGAGCATCATAAATGCAAAGTTTAAGATAGCCAGAAAGTATATTAAATTTCAGTATATTAGATGATTATCAGGATGTCATATGCCGCTGGAATTACCCTTAAGATGGAATTGTCTCAATTACTGGGGGCAGTTATGTATCAGTTATTGAATAGTGTGATACGCCCATCGCATAGGAATTATCCCCATTAAAATGAGGATTTTATCTTATTGAAATTACACTTATATGCTATTATGTATTACATCGTAAAACTATAGAGCTACTTAACCTCTTTCGCTAATTTGCTATTTGATTGATTGATCCTCTCGACCTATAGCCACAATTCATACAGAACCTGCGACTCGTATAAATCCACATAAAGTGTTTCTGATCCTATAGCAACTGATCTGAAGCGGTGCTTCACTAACTAAATCGAATCCGATTTCTCATCTGATCTTTCACTCCTTCGAACAGGAAGAAAGGAGGAGATTGAAAATGAAGGATACTTTTATAAAAAGGATGGGTTGCTTGGTTATCTTATCGGTCATTATGATTCCAATTTCGGTTGCAGCCAATAGATACATATACAGTTCCACTGAATGGGACTTTGGTGATGCGGCAATCGGTTCGTCATCGATTGTAATATTTACGCTTTCTAATGTTGACGGAGCTGTGATTGCAATAAGAAATATTTTGATTGTGAACGATATAAGCGACTCCTTCAAGATTCTTATCGATGTACCGCCACCTCCGATATTTATTCCGATTGATGCAGCTTACGACATCATTGTCGAATTTTCCCCTTCAAGTCTTGGGAGTCACTCTGCGGAATTGAGGATAATAAGCAACGCAAATAATTCGGATGTTTTTATACCTGTGCAGGGCGTTGGTGTACCTATAGAATCGCCTCCGGGTGAGTATATGGCCGACCTCATCGATTCATTCAATAAATTTGTAAAAAACAAGACTATTAAACCTTCCGGCCCCGTTTGTTCGGCGAGATGCCGCTTAAAGACCTTCGGAAATATGCTCAAAGCTTCAAGTGATTTGATCAACGCTTATGACTATGAATCTGCTTGCGTTCAATTACGGGACACACTGAGACGTATCGATGGTGACATGCTTCCGCCCGATTTTATGGAAGGCCTTAAAGCTGAAACGCTTGCAACCAAGATTAGAGGCGTAATAAATCAATTAGAGTGCCCGTAACTATAATTTTCTTAAATAAGACTCAACGAGCAACTGGAGGGGAACTGCAAAACTTTTAAAACCTAATTTATTAGTAAATTATTATACTTGGTCTACTCGCAAGAAACCTCAAGCGCTTAAACGCACCGAATTCATGGGATGAAACAATCTATCATAACAGCATTAATGATTGGTTTTCTGTCAAAAATTAACCAACGGTGGTATATATAAACCTTCTTTTTGTTAACGATTCCATATTATAGTCCAACGCTATCGACAAAATGTACGTATTGATTTAATATTATTTTTACTTCAGACTGAGTTGAAGCTCTATCTCTGCAATCATTATAGCCTTCCTTCTGATTCCACATCTCCGCTGCAGATATCTTAGCAACAATTTTGCGAAACCTTTCGGAGGTTCACCATGGGTGCTGAAGGGTTTAAAAGAAAGATCACAGCGATCATGAGTTCCGACGTTGTCGGCTACAGTAAGCTCATGGGTGATGATGAGGCAGCCACTGTTAAGACTCTGGAGGTTTATAAGAGCGTAATGTCTGCGCTCATTGATCAGCATCGTGGCAGGGTTATTGATTCCCCCGGTGACAACATGCTCTCCGAGTTCGCCAGTGTCGTGGATGCGGTGCAATGTGCCGTTGCGATTCAAAAAGAGTTGAATTCCAGAAATGCTGAATTACCGGAAAATCGAAAAATGCGGTTTCGTATCGGCATTAACCTTGGTGATGTCATCCAGGAAGAGGATCGAATATACGGGGATGGCGTCAACATTGCCGCTAGGCTGGAGGCGCTGGCTGACCCTGGTGGGATCTGTGTCTCTAAAACAGCCTTCGACCATATCGAGACCAAGTTGCCTCTGGGATATGAGTTTCTGGGTGAACAGGAGGTCAAGAATATCGCAAAACCGGTAGGGGCTTATCGAGTGGTTATGGAGCCGAGGGTAACTGTTGCTGATGTAAAGGAAAAGGAAGAGGAAAAGGTAATTCCATTTTGGCGACGGAAAGCTTCAATCACCGGTGCACTCGCAGTACTTGCCATAATCATTGGTGTAACGGTTTGGCAGTTATATTTACGCCCTCCACCGATTGAGCCTGCATTGATAGAGAAAATGCCGTTTGCCTTGCCTGACAAGCCGTCTATTGCGGTATTACCATTTGATAATCTAAGCAGCGACCCTGAGCAGGAATATTTCAGTGACGGCCTCACTGACGAGATTATCGCAGTACTTAGCAAGGTTCCGAAGCTATTTGTGATTGCTCGAAACTCGACATTCACGTACAAAGGTAAACCCGTAAAGGTCCAGCAAGTTAGCGAGGAATTAGGTGTTCGATATGTTCTGGAGGGGAGTGTTAAAAAGGCCGGAGACAAGATAAGGATAACAGCCCAGTTGATTGATGCTCTTTCGGGGCATCACTTATGGGCCGAACAGTATGACCGAAAGCTGGACGATATATTTGCCGTTCAAGACGAGATCACAAAAAGTATCATAACGGCCATGCAAGTAAAGCTGACTGTGGGCGAGCAAGCCCGATCTGCTGCAAGAGGCACAAATAACCTTGAGGCCTATCTAAAGTACTTGCAGGCAAATGAATATATTCAACAGGGAAATATTGAGAGTTACGCTTTGGCAAGGAAATTGGCGGAGCAAGCCATTGCCTTGGACCCGGAATATGCGGCGGCTTACGGAGTTCTATCTCGACTCCACATTGGTGATTTTTGGTTTGACGCGAGCAAATCCCAAGAACAGTCTTTGACTGAGGCCATAAAGTTGTTACAAAAAGCTATCGATTTGGACGATAGTTATGCTGAAGCCCATAGTCTTTTAGGTTGGGTATTTTCACATAAAGGGCAGCATGACAAAGCCCTCGCCCAAGTTCAAAAAGCTGTAACACTCGATCCCAATTCGGCTGAATCACATTTTAGACTGGCTAAGGTGCTTAATTTCTCGGACAGGAACGAAGCGGCCATTCTGGAATATAAGATAGCGATAAGACAGAATCCTATCCCGCCGAGTATTTACTTTTGGAGTTTAGGATTGGCTTACGCCGAGACGGGGCAATACGATGAAGGAATTGCCTGGTGTGAAAAAGCGATTAATTGGGAGCCTGATTCTCTGTTCGCTCGTATAATGATGGCCGTGGTTTATAGTTGGTCAGGACGGGATGCGGAAGCTCGAGCTGAAGCCGCTGAATTGCTTAGGATAAATCCCAACTTTTCACTCGAAAGATTTGCTAAAAGGGCCACACCTAAGCTTGTTGATGCGCTACGGAAAGCGGGTCTGAAATGAAGTTAACATAAAAATACTTCCTAAACAGTGCCCAAGCGGCCGGTGTTCAATCGTCGTTTTCGAATTCTCTCAAGGTAATCTCGGTAAAATATCTGTATCCAGCCACTGGTTACCGGATCACCAGTCGTAGAGGATTTCCCAGTGGGATTGGAAGGAGGGGTCAATAAGACTGTAGCGGTAGGACATGGTTTTGCCGGAACCGGGCCCCTGGCTGCTGTCTTCTTTCCAGTACCGCAGAGAAACGGCTGGAACCAGATCCGCTATCGGTTTCTCACCCTGTGGATCGGCTGATTCCGGAAGCCAGGTTTCCTTCTCCTCGATCACCTTCCAGACCGTTCCGTAGCGTTTGCTGCGGACCCTTTCCCCTACGCGGGGCAGGTCCATTTTGCCCCGCAACTCTTTGAACCGGTAGGCTGAGCGCTCGCTGTGATCCAGTACTTTTTCACCGACGAGCATGATGCCGACGGCGCCGAGGGGAGCGGTGAGCAGAATCGAGAGGACCGCGACGGCCAGAATGACTTCTCCGGCCGGTATTCCGGCCGCCAGGGGTACGGCGCCGATGGCGGCCTGCACCGTGGCTTTGGGAATGTACGCTACGACGCAAAACAGTTTTTCCTTGACGGTCAACGGGGTGCCGATCAGCGACAGATAGGTGCCGATACTGCGAAAGACGAGTCCCGCAAGGATGACGGCGGTACCGGCCAGTCCGGCATCCCAGGCCACGTGAATGTTGACCTGGGCGCCTACCAGCACGAAAAGCAGCAGTTCGGCGAAGACCCACAATTTCTTTAATTTCTGAGAGATCAGGTGGGCAATCGGTTCGGATTTTTCAAGGATTACGAAACCGATGGCCATCACCCCCAGTAGGCTCGCAACCGGGACCCATCTTTCGGTGACACTTTCCAGCCAGGTCAGAAATATGGCGACTCCAAGGACCACGATGGTGCGTTTGGGCGGCCGCCAGTCATACTTTTGGAAGAGTTTCAGCAAGACAAAGCCCGGCACCAGGCCCACTGCGATTCCCAGCACGATGCTCACGGGGATCTGGGCCAGTTTGGCCCAGATGTGGACATCGCCGACGCCGTACATTCCCAAAAAGATGGTGAACAGCACGATCACGAAAACATCGTCCACCGACGAGGCCCCCAGGACCAGCGTGGGGATGCCTTTACCGGTTCCCCGACCGCGGTCCATGAAATCGATCATCAGCGGCACCACGACGGCCGGGGAAACGGCGCCCAGAACGGAACCGAGCAGCGCCGCATCCAAAAGGCTGATTCCCAGTAGGCGGGGTGCAACCCACATCACGCCCAGGATTTCGAAAATCGCGGGTACCGCACTCATGAGCAGCGCCGCCCGCCCGACCCGGTTCAAGGTGTCGCGACGCAGTTCGAAACCGGCCCGCAGTAGGATAACGATCAGGGCGATCTTGCGAAAATCACCGGAAACCGCCATCGTGGCGGGTGAAATCAGGTTGAGGACATACGGTCCCACGAGTACGCCTACCAGCAGCATGCCGACCAGGCCGGGCAACTTCAGACGCCGGAACAGGTAGTCGCCGCCCAGGCCCAGAAGTATAATCAATGCGATGCTGAAAGCCATGTCGGCTTCACCTCCACTCACGAAAACGATTTCAACCCCGATGTGAAACTTAAAAGACGGTCGCCGACGGCTGCACTCGGCTATCTCCGATGTTTCGGCTCGGTTAGAATGCTTGTGGCCTTGTTCGTCATTCTTTGGGAGACGGCGTTTTATCCTGTTCCGCGGCGCTGGCAATCTGCAGCATGTCGGCGAGTTTGCCGATTGCCCACAGGATTTTGTCGACTTCAAGGGGATCCATCAGGCGGATTTGTTCGATGAAATGATCCTGCAGGGCTTTGGGGGCCTGCTTGATAAAACGTTTTCCCTCGTCGGTGACCTCTACGTGAATCTGCCGTCGGTCCCGGCTTTGCCTGACGCGCCGCACCAGGTTGCGCTTCTCGAGACGGTCGACGATTCCGGTTACGGTCGAGTTGTTGAGATGCAGCGAACGGGTGAGTTCCCCTAGGGAGATCGATTTGTTGTCGCAGATTTCACGGAGGCAGACCAGCTGCGGCACCGTGATGTTGTAGTTGTCCTGGATGAACTTGGAGTGAACGGAGAGTTCACGGGCGATGTGCCGCAGGCCACTGACGATTTTCGGGATGGGATCCACCTTATTCGCTCTCAATTGTAAGCATGATTTTCTGAAAGGATGGCCGAACGGCCGAGTTCTCGATTAGTCGCCGTCGGTCCGCTATCGCCCTCATCTGCTTAGGGCTCGCTTAAAAATTACTTACAACATCTATTTTATGAATCGATGGACTTAGTTCCAACTCACTGGGTGATGACATAACTTCACAAAAAGTTCAATCGGTTAAATTATTTTAAGGCCGCGGCTAAGAAATAATGACACAAAATTTCGCCTGATTTTGGTTCGTCTACAAGGCACATGCGCCGGCGCCTATCAGGATATGTGCCGGTGGATGTAAGGTGATAGACGGGTCAAAAGACAAGCAAGACGGGGAATTATCTCCTGCTGCGGTCCCTATAACCGGCGGACGTTTCAATGTCAGGAATCGGCCACGCCTGGGCTTGACAAATAAAGCCGGATCATATATTTTGCATACAAAATATTTCAACTGAAAATTATTTTTTGGCTCGTATATTTTGCAAAGAAAAGGATATTGAGTATGCCCGACACCCGGAAAATTGGAAAAGAAAAGTTTCGCCTTTACAACCGCAAAAATTTTCGGTCAATCGGCCAACTGACGTCAATACCTCGAGAAGTCACAAGAGGCATCGACATTGCGGCGGCCGTTTTTCCGTTTCGCGTCAACAACTACGTTGTGGATGAGTTGATCGACTGGCAAAAGGTCCCGGATGATCCGATATTCCGGCTGACCTTTCCGCAACGCGGCATGCTGGAAAAAACGGACCGGGAAGGCATCGAACGGTTGTTCGCCGTCAACGCCCCACAGTCTGATATCAGACGGGCTGCCGAGCGCATCCAGATGAGGCTCAACCCCCATCCGGCCGGACAGTTGCAATTGAATGTGCCGGTCGAAAACGGTAAGGTGTACAACGGGATGCAGCACAAGTACCGGGAGACCGTGCTTTATTTCCCCAGCCATGGTCAGAATTGTCATGCCTATTGCTCCTACTGTTTCCGCTGGGCGCAGTTTGCCGGCATCGATGGACTGAAGTTCATGAACAAGCGGCCGCAAGACCTGGCCGAATACCTCGACCGCCACCCGGAAGTGACGGACGTCCTTTACACCGGTGGGGACCCGCTCACCATGAGCACCCGGCTGATCCGGCGCTACGTCGCGCCACTGCTCGATCGAAAACGCGAGGGTCTGTCTACCATCCGCTTCGGCTCCAAGGCGCTGGCTTACTGGCCCTACCGCTTCCTCACCGACCGTGATGCGGACGACCTCTTGAGGCTCTTCGAGCAGATTGTCGCCGGAGGGCTGCACCTGGCCATAATGGCCCATTTCAGTCACCCACGCGAATTGGAAACACCGGCAGTCCAGGCGGCCATCAAGCGCATTATCGCTACCGGGGCTCAGATCCGCTGCCAGGCGCCGCTGGTTCGGCATGTAAACGACAAGCCGGAGATATGGAGCGACATGTGGCGAAAACAGGTCACCCTCGGCGCCGTGCCGTATTACATGTTCGTCCCGCGCGACACCGGTCCTCAGCATTATTTCGAGGTACCGCTGGGCGACGCATTTCGCATATTTTCCGAAGCCTACCGGAGCGTGTCCGGTCTCTGCCGAACGGTGCGGGGGCCCTCCATGTCGGCGACGCCCGGAAAAGTGCTGATTGACGGCATTACAGACATCGGCGGGGAGCGGGTTTTCGCCCTCAAGTTCATTCAGGGGCGAGAGCCCGAATGGGTCAACCGCATTTTCTTTGCCCGCTATGACGAGACCGCTGTTTGGTTGGATGACCTGCGGCCGGCGTTCGGTGAGAAGCAGTTTTTCTTCAAGCCTGCCTTAAGGCTCTTGAAGTCCGTACATAGCGAACGGTTTTCTCAACGACAGAAAGTGGGCACCGAAGAAGCCGCCCTGGAGTGCGCCTGATGGCCCTGTAAGGTGCAATTACACTTTTAGTGCGGAAATAAAATTTCCATTCACCGTGGCGACCCGAAGGACCTTGAGTGATCAGAATCCACCGCCATTTCGCTCCCGGTTGATTCCTGAAATTTCCACCCACCGCCGAGGGCCTTGTAGAGTCGCACAAGGTTCGAGGTCACCGTCCCTTCGCTGCGGGCCAGTTCATCCTGAAGGGAGAGCAGGGAGCGCTGAGCGATCAAGACGTTGTTGAAATCAACCAAACCCGCTGCATACTGGTCCTGTGCCAGCAAGACCGCCCGCTGGGCGGCGGCAGCGGCCGCCTTCAACGATTCCCGCCGGAGCTGTTCCTGGGCGTAAGCCACCAGGGCATTTTCCACTTCTTCCAACGCCAGGAGGATCTTGGATCCATAGTCATTCAGTACCTGTTCCCGCAGAGCGGACTGGAATTCGATGCGCTGGCGGGCGGCCCCTGCGTCGAATACGTTCCAGAGTATGCTGGGACCGATGAGCCACGCTCGGCTGGTTGAATTGAACAGGTCACCGGCTGAAAGGGATTCGAGTCCGATGGTACCCGTCAGAAAGAACTTGGGATAAAGATCGGCCGTGGCTAAACCGATTCGAGCCGTCTGCCCCGCCAGCAGTCGCTCGAAACGGCGCACGTCGGGCCGATGTAACAGGGTATCTGCGGGCACGCCCACGGCCACTGTTAGAGGCGGCACGGGGATGGGCCGGGGTTCGACCAACTCCCGGTTGACCGCACCCGGCTGTTCTCCCAGCAGCACCGACAGGCGATTGTTGGCTGCCGCCAGGCCGGTCCTCAGGCTCGGAATTTGGGAGCGGGTGGCTTCGAGATTGGTCAACGCCTGCTGAACGGGCAATTCGTTGCTGAGACCGGCCTCGAACCGCGAACTGGTGTATGCAAAGGTTTCCGCTTGGGCCGCGATATTGGCTTCGGCCACGGCAAACTGGGCCTGGAATGTGCGCACCTCCATGTAGTTGAGGGCGACTTCGGCCAAAAGGCTCACCAGAACGTCGTGGAGATTCTCCCAACTGGCTTCGAGGTCCGCCTCGGCCGCCTCCACCGAACGACGCACACCACCGAACACGTCCAACTCCCAGCCGGCATCGAAGCCCACCGAATAGAGTTCGCTTTCGGTGCTGTCGCTGCTGCTTACGGTGTTGCGACTTTTAGTGGCCGATCCCGTTGCATCTATGATGGGGAACAATCTGGCGCGATTGATGCCTCTGAGGGCGCGTGCCTCGCGAACACGGGCCCGGGCGTTTTTTAGATCGAGATTTCCGCGAACAGCCCGTTCCATAAGACTTGAGAGAGTCGGGTCCTCGAGTGTCGACCACCACTGGGCCAGGGTCTGGGGATCAATGGCGGTGTTGGTCAGACCGTCCTGGAGTTCGGAGTACCAGGCTGAAGGGAGCTCGGTTTCGGGCTTGACATAATCGGGTCCCACGGCCGAACAGCCGCAGAGAGACAAGAGCGTGCAGGTTGCGCCCAGCACACGCAGGAGCCTCTGCAGCGTTCCGTCGGCGGACGGCATTCTTTTAATGGTTTTCATATCGTTTTCTCTTGGGCACTAACTTGTCTTCGCTTGTTCGCGCCGCCGCTTCCGCCGGGCATAAACTTTTTCCCGCGAGGTCTGGAAGGCGGCATAGAGCGCCGGAATCAGAAAGATACCGACCAGGGTTGCCGCCAGCATGCCGCTGAACACCGTGGTTCCGATGGCCCGCCGGCTGTTGGCGCCGGCGCCTGAGGCAATCACCAGGGGGAGCACCCCCAGGATGAATGAAAAGGCGGTCATCAATACAGCCCTGAAACGAATTCGAGCGCCGGCTACCGCGGCGTCGGCAATGGACAGCCCTTCTTCGCGCTGTGTTTTAGCAAACTCCACGATAAGAATGGCGTTCTTGCTCGCCAGACCGACCAACAGCACCAGGCCGATCTGGGCGTAAATACTGAGGTCCAGATCACCGATCCACAGGCCGATCAGGGCTCCTGCGGCCGCCACCGAAATCGATATGATGACCGGCAGTGGGATGGTCCAACTCTCGTATTGACCGACCAGAAAAAGGTAGCCGAACAGCAGGGCCAGGGCCAACAGAACAGGGGCCTGGCCACTGCTCTTCTGTTCCTGAAAGGAAAGCCCCGACCATTCGTAGCCATACCCGTCGGGTAGGGTTTTAGCCGCTATTTGTGCCATCGTTGCAATGGCATCACCCGAGCTGAATCCGGTATTGGCCTCGCCATTGACTTGGGCGGCGGCGAACTGGTTGTAGCGGGTCACCAATTGGGGTGCCAGTACCGTAGAGATGGAGGCCAAGCTGCTCATCGGCACCATTTTGCCCTCGTCACTGCGCACGTGGAGCTTTCTGATATCATCAACTGCATTACGGTAGGGCGCGTCGGCTTGAACCTTGACCTGGAAGACCCGGCTGTAAAGGTTGAAGTCATTGACAAAGCGTGAGCCGAGCTGGGCCTGGAGGGTCGAAAAAACGCGGCTGACCGGTACGTTGAGGGATTCGGCCTTGGTGCGGTCGAGGTTGAGGAATAGTTGCGGCACGTCGGCCGAATACGTGCTGAACACCGCCCGGAGAGTCGGGTCCTGGTTGGCGGCCACCACAAGGGCGCGGGTTACGGCGGAAAGCTCCTGGGGGCTCTTGTTTCCCAGGGCCTGCAGACGGAAATCGAACCCGCCCGTATTGCCCAGGCCCCGGATGGCCGGCGGACTGAACGCGAAGATGTTGGCCGCCGGGATCGAGGCCAACTCACGGCGCACTCGGCCCAAGAGGCCCTTGAGCTGCAGATCGGGGGTGTTGCGTTCATCCCAGGGGTCAAGCACGACGACACCCAGGCCGACGTTTTCACTGGCTCCGCTTATAATGCTGAAACCGCTGACGGCAATCACATCCGCTACGCCGGGGGTTTTCTTGAGGCGTTCGGAAACCTGTTGCATCACCGTGTTGGTGCGCGCCAGGGCCGATGCTTCGGGCAGCTGGACATTGATAAAGAAGACACCCTGGTCCTCACTGGGCAGGAAACTGGTCGGGCGGTTGACGAACAGGAAATAGGCGGCACCGAATATCAGGATGAAGATCCCCAGAACCACCACCATCCGCCGCAACAGCCAGGTCGACGCGGTCACATAGACGTTGCGTGAGGCATTCAATGCCCGCCTGAACCAGACCAGCGGTCCCCGCCGGATGGCAGCCGGCCGGCGCAATAGGGTCGCGCACAGGGCCGGACTCAGGCTCAGTGCGTTGAGAGCCGACAGCACAACTGCAGTGGAAAGTGTCACGGCGAACTGTTTATACAGCTCGCCGGTGATGCCGGGAAGAAATCCCACCGGAACGAAAACGGCCAGAAGGACCAGGGTGGTGGCGATGATCGGTCCGATCACCTGATTCATGGCCTTGATCGCGGCGTCCTTGGGGTCGAGATCCTCCTCTTCCATGATCCGCTGAACGTTTTCCACCACCACGATGGCGTCGTCCACTACCAGGCCGATCGCCAGGATAAGTGCGAACAGGGTGATGGTGTTTGCGCTGAAGCCCAGGGCCAGGAGCACCGCGAAAGTGCCGATCAGCGACACCGGGATTGTCAGGGTCGGAATCAGGGTCGCCCGCCAATCCTGTAAAAAGAGATAGGTAACCCCCACAACCAGGCAAAAAGTGATAAAGAGCGTCAGTACGATTTCCTGGATCGCGGACCGGACGAACTTGGTCGTGTCGTAGACCATCCGGTACTGAATACCCTCGGGGAAACGTTTGGATAGTCGTTTGACTTCGTCAGCTACCGCCTGCACGGTTTCCAACGCGTTGGCACCGGAGGTCCGGTAAATGGCCATGTTGACTGCCGGGGAACCGTTCAGAGTCGATCTGGAGGAGTAGGACTGAGCGCCCAGCTCGACCCGTGCAATGTCCCCTACCCGCACCAGACCCCCCTGCGGATTGGTACGAATGATGATGTTTTTGAAATCTTCGGCTTCATTGAGACGGCCCTTGGCGCGCAGCGTGTACTGGATTTGCTGCGAATCGCTGCCGGGTGCCGTGCCGATGGAGCCGGTGGCTGCCTGGGCGTTCTGCTCTCGAATGGCGGTGACCACGTCATCAGCCGTCAGGGCCAGAGCGGTCAGCCGCTCGGGATCCATCCAGATCCGCATGCTGTAATCCAGGGCGCCGAAAATATAGGCTTCGCTGACTCCCTTGATGCGCGTCACCGCATCTTTGACATTGATGCTAATGTAATTGCTGAGAAAAAGGGCGTCGCGTGCGCCCTCGGGGGCGAAAAAACTGATGACCGTCAGGAAGTCGGAGGAGCGCGTGCGCACCGACACTCCCTGCTCGACGACTTCGGTGGGCAGCTTGGGAACAGCCTGTTGGACGCGATTTTGGACATTGACCTGGGCGATGTCGGGGTCGGTGCCGACCTCGAAGGTGACGCTCAGGCTGTAACTGCCGTTGTCTGAGCAGGTTGAGGACATGTAGAGCATGTTCTCAACGCCGTTGACTTCGGCCTCGATTGGGGCGGCCACGCTGTTGGCGACCACTTCGGCGCTGGCCCCGGGATAGGTGGTGCTGACGCGGATTTCGGGGGGCGAGATCTGAGGATACTGGGAGATCGGTATGTTCAACAGTGCAAGCACACCGGCCAGGGTGATGATAATCGACACGACCATTGCCAGCCGCGGCCTTTCGATGAAAATACGCGAAAACATTTATTACTCCTTGCTCTGGCCGCTGGTGGTCACAGTTTCCACAATCTGGCCGGGGCTGACCTTCTGTACCCCCTGAACGATGATCGTCTCCCCGCTCATGATCCCTGATTCCACCGACCAATTCGTGCCAATGGCCGCCCCGGTGGTGATGCGTCGCTGCTGAACCCTGTTTTCGACGTCGACAATGAGCACATAACGGCCTTCACGATCCTCTAGAACTGCCGACTGCGGCACAACCGGGAGACGTTTACCCTCGCTGCACCTTATGAGCACGGTGACGTACTGTCCCGGCAGAAGAATGCCGTCCCGATTGTCGAACACCGCTCGAACGGCAATCGTGCCGGTGCTGGCGTCCACCTGGTTGTCGACGAAGTCCAGTCGGCCGGTGGACGGATACATCTGTCCGCCGGGCATCTGGATGAGGGGTATGAGCCGGTTTTCGGGATTTCCGGCACATGCCCCCTCCTGAGTCATTCTGGAGTTGACAAGGTCGTTCTCGCTCATCGAATAGACCACCCGGATCGGGTCAAGCTGTACGATGCGGGCAAGTGCTTCCGAATCGGGGCCCACCAGATTACCTTTGGTGTAAGTCGTACGGCCGATGCGCCCGCTGATGGGCGCCTTGATGATGGTGTATCCCAGGTCGAGTTCGGCTTGCTCCAGACTGGCCTTGGTTTGCTGAAGAAGGGCGTGGGCCTTTAGTTCCGCGCTGACAGCCGCCTCCAGGTCGGTCGCCGAAACCCCCCCGGAACGTACCGACTGGAGCCGTTTCAAATACTGCCGGGCTTCGGTGAGGGAGGCCTCGGCGTCGGCCACCTTGGCCGCAGCTTCGTTGACCTTGGCTTTGTAAGGTGCCTGTTCGATAATGTAGAGGAGGTCTCCGGCTTTCACCTTACCGCCTTCCTGGAATTTTACGTGTTCGATGAATCCTTCCACGCGGGCGCGCAGGTCGACGGCTTGGATGGCTTCTACGCGGCCAACGTAATCAGACGGCGGGTTGACCTCTTGTTCGGACACCGCTTCGACGGTGACAGTCGGTGGCGGTGCATTTCGACCTTGCGGTGGAGCGGCTCCTGCAAGGCTGGTAATTTCCAAAAATAAAAAAAGGCATGCGAAAACAATCGCTGCCGTCGATGTCACGCTACAGACGCGGCCTTCCGGCTGCCGGCGGTTCGATGCTGCGGAGGTGACCGGCGGTACGACCATGTCGCGGGATGTCGCCGAGAAAACCGGACCGGCGCATTCGGGAACGACTCGCTGCTGCATAATTTTTTCCTTCGGAGGAGAACTTGATGAATTGAAAGGCAAAGAATAGCAAAATGAATTGACAAATTCAAATTTAAATTTAAAAATACGATTTAAATTAAAAATTACAAAAAAAATGTTGCTTCAATGATTTAATTGTCGAAAATGGAGCCGTATTGCACATGGTACAAGTGAAACGTGCCAAGAAATCCCGCAGTCGTGTGCTGGATGCGGCCTGCAAAGTTTTCGGGAAAAAAGGGTACCGCGATGCCAGGATCGCCGATATCTGCCGGCAGGCCGGAACCAACGTCGCGGCCGTCAACTACTATTTCGGCAGCAAGGCCGCCCTCTACGCGGAGGCATGGAAGCAGGCATTTGAGAAAGATATCGTCCCCGATCCGCCCGATGCCGCCGATGCGACACCTGAAGAGCGCTTGTGCGCCCGCATCCACGCTCTTGTGCGAAAGTTTTGCGACCGCGGCACCGGCGGACAGTTCACGCGCATGTACCTGATGGAGCTGGCCAATCCAACGGGACTGATTGACGACAGCTGGCGCGAATTGATCGAGCCCCGTCGTCGGCACCTGATTGGGATCATCCGGGACCTGATCGGGCCTGCGGCGACGGATGAAGACATCTGGTTTTGTGAGTTGAGCATCATCAATCAGTGCCGGGCGTTGCTGATGCTCAATCGCAGCGATCTGGAATACCTCGTACAGCAGCCCTTGACGCCGGTTTTGATTCAGCGGCTGGCCGACCACATTACGCACTTTTCGCTGGCGGGCATACATGCCATGCGCACTAAGAAAAAGACTTGACCCCTCGGCGGACCGACAACACCCTTTGTTCAGTAAATAATTCCAGCGCAACTGGCTCAACCGGCCAACCGGTTAAACTTCACACACCATCTATTTCAGAATTATCGCGAAATTGAACGTAAATTTCCGGAATTCCCCCCACGAATTTTATCCGCTTGGCCCAAAAACGCCGTTTGAATGTGCCGGCCGGCAGGGATCTGCTCGACGGACATAAGAAGAACGGCTTCGTCATATTTCAAAAATCGAATTACGGCGGCATCCTCCTCCTGCCCTTCCGCGTGTCACATTCCATTGAGGCCTTGTGGGATGCTTTCGGCTGAAGTGGAAGAATAACTTAATTAGTATTAATTTAGTCACGTTATTAACTGTTCTATTGCTTCTCATACCCCGTGGAAAGGTACGGAAATATGATTGACAATGGCAAAGGGGCACTGTAAATAAAAATAAATAGCGAAACCGATTAGGATCATCATTAGATGCCATCACTGCTGATCTCTCCAGAAGCTGTTATCGATAAACTCCTACACCTGATGATCTCACTCTCCCCCTGTCACTGGATAAACGACTGTCAACGAAAAGTATGTCATAAGTGTCGTTGTGACGATATCGGCATTTTTCCGGCCGAGCAGACGAAATCTGATTAAAGCTCTTACCATAAAGTTGCCATCAAACAGCATACATTACCGTGTTTGACCCGAAGCGCGTTTTGGTTCTTTGGCAAAGCGCATGGCTTCGAAGCGGCACGGACGACCACAACCGATTAAATCCGATAAACAGTAGCATCAAAATGCCCACCATCATCAAATATTGCCCCAGCTTGGGATCGCGGGATAAACAGGTCAGGTTTTTTTGCAATCGAGAGGAGGGCTGAAGATTGAGTGTTAAGGTGACAATGCCGAAACTGGGCATGACAATGAAAGTGGGAAAAGTCTCGAAATGGTATAAAAATGAGGAGGATTCCGTTGAGAAAGGAGAGAAATTATTTGAAGTTGAAACGGAAAAAATTACAAACAAGATAGAAGCACCGGGATCCGGGATCCTGTTTCAAATTGTGGTTCCGGAAGGCGAAACCGTACCGGTGGGGACAATTGTGGCCGTTATTGCGCAGGCCGGTGAGCAACCTGAACGTATTGATGGAATTCAGGCCGGGGAAGTTGTGGAAATGAAAGCGGAGGCGGGAAAGCCCCAGGCCGCTGAAACAGAAACCGCGCCGGTGGAAAAAAAGCGACTATTGTCAACGCCATCCGCTCGCCGTGTGGCAAAAGAATTAGGGGTTGATTTGACATTGGTGGCAGGCACCGGTCCTGATGGAAAGATTAAAGAGGGGGACGTAATCAAATTCCATGAGGAAGGACCGCCGGCACCCAAAATTACCCCTCTGGCCGCGGAAATCGCCAAGCAGGAAGGCCTGGACATATCCAAAATTACCGGAACCGGGGAAAATGGCAAAATCACGAAACAAGATGTTGAGCGCGCTCTTGCTGCGGCAAAAACTGTTCCGGAAGAGAAACCTTCCGAAGTCAAGGTAATCCCCTTTGAAGGAATTCGCAAGGTTATCGCAGACAACATGCAAGCCAGCTTGCAAAACGCCGCTCAGCTCACCGCCTTCACCGAGGTGGATGTCACAGAAATGGTGCGTTTTAGAAACCTTGTGAGAGAGGAATACAAAAAGGATGATTCCGTAAAAATTTCTTATAATGATATTATCATATTGGCAACAGCCCGGGCATTGTTGCAGCATCCCATCATGAACTCCACATTGATCGGTGAAGAGATTTTGGTCCATGACACCGTACACATGGGCATCGCTGTGGCTTTATCCGAAGGCCTCATTGTACCGAAGCTGAGATATGCTGAAAAGAAAAATCTATTGCAAATTGCAAAGGAGGTAAGACAACTGGCGCAAAAAGCCCGAGAGGGAGCCTTGGCAATTGAAGAAGTCACTGACGGCACGTTTACCATCACCAATGTCAGCATGCTCGGTATGGATGGATTTACACCGGTGCTCAATCCACCGGAGACCGGAATCCTCGGTGTTGGCCGCGTGATAGAAAAACCGGCCGTATTTAAGGGAGAGATCACCATTCGTCACATGATGACCCTGAGCCTGACGTTTGATCACAGGGTCGTTGATGGTGCTCCGGCCATGACGTTCCTCAAGACGTTGGCACGATTTCTGGAACAACCCATGTTGCTTTTAACCTGACAGGGAAACTTCAAAAATCGAGGTATGACGATGCATGATGTAACTGTAATCGGAGGTGGATCCGGCGGCTATGCGGCAGCGATCCGCGCTGCCCAGCTGGGGGCGGATGTTGTATTGGCCGAATGTGCTGAAACAGGCGGCACGTGCGTAAACCGAGGATGTATTCCCAGCAAGGTCTGGCTAAGAGCGGCAGATTTGCTTAATCGTTTAAAGACCGGAGAAGAATTCGGGATAAATGCGACTGTAAAAGAAATTGATTTTACGACCATTGTTGAAAGAAAAAGCGGTGTATCGGCTGAAATCCGCATGGGCATGGAAGCGCTTTTACAAAATAACGGGGTGGAGGTTGTCACAGGGCGCGCTGTTTTAAAAAGCCCGCAAGAGGTGGATATTGACGGCCGTATCATTGAAACCCAAAAAGTCATTATCGCCACAGGTAGTTCTTTATCGGTACCGGAAATACCGGGATTGGAAAAAGCCGCCATGACCACGGATGAGGTATTGGAAATGACCGCCGTGCCGGAGTCAATCCTGGTTTGCGGGGCCGGCTATATCGAAGTCGAGATGGCTTTTTTGTTAAATACCTTCGGCTGTAAAGTCTTTATGGCGACCGCGTCGGCAAGAATTTTACCTAAGGAAGATTCAGACACCAGCCAGAGAATTGCCCAGGCGTTAAGGGAAAAGGGTGTGGATATTATTCCGCGCGCATCTATAGAGTCGGTCAAAACGAACAAAACAGAGACGACCTGCGAACTATCAGGGCCAAAGGAGCGAAGTGTCAATGTCAAAAAGATATTGGTTTCAAATAGGATACCGAATACTTCCGGCCTGGGTTTGAAAAAGATCGGCATTAGACTGAATGAAGACAATGGCATCCGGGTAAACGACCGACTGGAAAGCTCGGTTGAAGGGATTTATGCCATTGGTGATGCCACCGGCGGATGGATGCTCAGCCATGCGGCATCTTCCATGGCCGTTTTTGCAGCGGAAAATGCCATGGGCGCGAAGAAGCGTTATCCTTTCAATCTTATTCCCCGGTGTTTATGGACGCAACCTGAGATGGGCGCAGTGGGGCTTTCTGAAGAAGACGCCGAAAAACAGGGCTATGATGTGGAAACGGGCGTTTTCCCGTATGCGATCAACGGGCTGGCAATGGTCCGCAATGAAGTCGATGGGGCCGTAAAAATTGTGTCGGATGCGCGTTATGGAGAAATTCTGGGTGTGCACATCGTGGGTTCAAATGCGACCGAACTTGCCGGAGAGGCGGTATTGGCCATGCAGCTGGAAGCCACAGCCCAGGAACTGGCGCGCAGTATCCGGGTTCACCCCACCTTTTCCGAGGCCGTTGTAGATGCAGCGCGGGATGCTAATAACTGGGCCTTGTATTTGCCTCGGAGCTAAAGAAGAAAAGCAGATGAAAAACAGTCCAAAAGTGCATCTTCAAATCATTGATTGGGGATTGCTCAGCTATGGCAAGGCTTATCGACGCCAGAAGAAAATGGTCGCAGAAAGAATTGCGGATAAATGTCCCGATCGATTGGTGTTCGTTGAGCACCAGCCGGTGGTAACCATCGGTCGAAGCGGCAGCCTGCAGGATCTTTGTGTGCAGCCGGAAGCACTTCGCCGGAAAAAGATCGATCTGCACCGCGTGGATCGCGGCGGCAAGGCGACTTTTCACGGCCCCGGACAACTGGTGGCCTACCCCATATTAAGACTGGGAGAGAAAGACCTACATGCTTTTTTAAAGCGACTGTTGGATACAATTGCCAGTGTACTGCGAAGCTACGAGCTGATCCCGGAGTTTAAAAAAGGTCACCCCGGCGTGTGGGTTGGCGGTTCCAAGATCGCCAGTGTCGGAATAGCTGTCCAAAAATGGGTGACTTACCACGGCGCGGCGCTAAACATCTCTGCGGATCCAAATTGGTTTAACTTCATTGTACCTTGTGGTCAGCCGGACGAAAAGATCACTTCAATCGAAAACGAAATTGGGAATCGAGTAAATCCATCAGAAGCAAAAAAAAGATTTATTCAATCATTTTGCCGGATATTTGGTTACGAATTATCCTCTGAAAATTTTGACGATTCTAACCGACACCCCCCCTGGCTGGTTCGACCGGCGCCGGATGCGACAGCCGTAGATCGAATGGAGACAAGCCTTCGCGACTTGCACTTGGCGACTGTGTGCCAAAGCGCCCATTGCCCCAATCTGGGTGAATGTTTTGGCAGAGGCACGGCCACCTTCATGATTTTAGGCACTCATTGCACGCGAAGGTGCCGTTTTTGTGCCGTAGACAAGGGTATTCCCGGACCGGTAGACGAAAATGAGCCTGTTCGTGTCGCCCAAGCGGTGCAATTGCTAAGACTTAATCACGCCGTGGTCACCTCTGTAACCCGCGATGATCTGCCGGATGGGGGCGCAGCGCAATTCGTCCAGACCATTCGACAGATCAGAAAAACCTGTAAGGATGTTTATGTAGAAGTACTGGTTCCAGATTTTAACGGATCCGTCAAAGCACTTCAAAGTGTGTGTGAATCCCAACCGGAAGTCTTTAACCATAACATTGAAACAGTGGCGCGATTGTACGCTATGGTTCGTCCCGTAGCCAAATATCGGCGCTCGTTAGCGGTTTTAAAATACGCTTTTGGCCAGGGACTTTTGGTCAAATCGGGCCTGATGTTGGGTCTTGGAGAAACGCAAAATGAGATCAAAAAAACCCTTTTGGATTTAAAACACACCGGTTGTGCAGCACTTACCCTGGGGCAGTATTTAGCACCTTCCAAAGATCACTTGCCGGTGGTGCGTTATGTGTCGCCGAAGGAATTTCAAATGTGGGCCGAAACCGCTCGGGAAATGGGCTTTAAAGCTGTGGCCGCAGGACCGCTGGTGCGCAGTTCTTATCGGGCGGATGCCATGCTGGAAACAAAGAGATTATCGAACCACTTTTCAAATAAGGGATCCAATCGATGGAAACCAAAAGATTTATTGTCGAGATCGGAACCGGTGCCGACCTGCATGGAGAAGACGTCACCAAGGCAGCGTGCCGGGCTGTAAAAGACGCCATTTCAAGGAGCTGTCTTTGCGGATTGGTGGAAATTCTGGGAATAGAGGACCTGCAGGCCGTGGAGGTGGATATTCATGTCGCCTGTCCGAAACCGGAGAATGTGGATCTGGAGCAGGTAAAAGCGACCGTTCCCATCGGACGAAAAACTGCCCAAGCGGTTGAAGGGGGAATGAAGGTCAAGGGGCTTTGTGTGCCCAATTTTGCTCCGGACTGTGATCAAATCGTCGTGGCCAATGCTGCTGTGACTGTTTTGATTCGGATGAACCTTTAGGATGTTTTCATCCTGTCATCAGATTCATGGCTGGTGGCCGGCACTAAGGGCTCACTCAAAAATAGCTTCACATTTTGGAAGCCGATGCATCCCGTCCGGCTGTGTTGCAAAAACTCGGAATATCCAGATATTCCTGCGTTTTCGCGCCTTGCCGGTCGGGCGCCTCAACACCCAAAATTGCGAACTTATTTTTTCGTGAACCCTAAATAAAGGAAAGGAGGGAAAGTTCAACGCAGTACATGTAATAGTATCCTGTGAAGCTATTTCGTCGACCTCAACCATAAGGAGGAAAGCAATGGACCTGACCAATGAACAACTCATAGAGATGTATATCACTATGAACAAGATTCGAACCTTTGAAAATCGTGTCGCCGAGCTTTTTGCGGACGGAAAAATTCCGGGTTTTGTCCATCTGTATGTGGGTGAAGAAGCAGTTGCAACCGGGGCTTGTGCGAATCTGACCGACAAGGACTATATCACCAGCACCCACCGCGGCCACGGGCATCTCATTGCCAAGGGCGGCGACATCAAGCGGATGATGGCCGAGCTGTTCGGTAAAAATACAGGCTACTGTAAGGGCAAGGGCGGTTCCATGCATATCGCCGATCTTGATCTTGGCATTATGGGCGCCAACGGTATTGTGGGCGGTGGTCCGCCGCTGGCCGCGGGAGCCGCACTGGCCTGCCAGTATTTGGACACCGACAGCGTGGCGGTGTGCTTTTTCGGCGACGGCGCCTCCAACCAGGGAACCACCCACGAGGCCATGAATCTGGCCACCTGCTGGAAGCTTCCGGTGGTGTTTGTCAATGAAAATAACATGTACGGCATCTCATCCTGTACCCTTAATTCCATGTGCGTTCCCAACATCGCCGACCGGGCCGCCGCCTATGATATGCCTGGCGTCGTTGTGGATGGAAACGATGTCATTGCGGTTTATGAAGCGGTCGGTGAAGCAATCAAACGGGCCCGCCAGGGCAAGGGACCGTCTCTGGTTGAATGTAAAACTTATCGCCACCGGGGACATTTTGAAGGCGATCCCTGTGCTTATCGCAACGATGCTGAGCTTGAGGAGTGGAAAGAAAAAGACCCGATTCCGAGGCTCGAGCAAAAGCTGCTGGAAATGAAACTGCTTACCGACGGTAAAATCAGTGAGATCAAAAGCGCCCTTCAAAAAGAGTTGGCCGAAGCTGAAAAATTTGCCGAAGAAAGCCCGCTGCCTGATGTCTCCGAACTTACAGAGGATGTTTACTCTTAGGCGCTTAACGGCTTAACATCGGGAAAATGGGAGACCCTAAAAGGAGGATTGAAAAATGCCGAATATGACTTTTGCTCAAGCGTTAAACGACGCGCATAAGGTTGAAATGGAGCGTGATCCCAAAATATATGTCGCCGGTGAGGATGTAGGGGTTTACGGCGGAATTTTTGGTGTAACGGCGGGGCTGCTGGACCAGTTCGGCGACAAGCGGGTGAAGGACACCCCCATTACCGAAAGTGCGATCGTCGGGACAGCGGTAGGAGCTGCTACCGTCGGTCTCAGACCGGTCATTGAACTGATGTTTGTCGATTTTATCGGGGTTGCCCTGGATCAGCTTTATAATCAGGCCGCCAAGATGAAATACATGTTCGGCGGCAAAGCCAGGATCCCCATGGTTATGCGCGCATCCTGCGGTGCCGGCATCGGGGCCGCGGCCCAGCACTCCCAGTGCCTGGAGGCACTGTTCATGCATCTTCCCGGGCTGAAGGTGGTTATGCCCAGCACACCGTATGACGCCAAAGGGCTTCTGATCGAAGCGATTCGCGACGACAACCCGGTGGTCTTCCTGGAGCATAAATTACTTTATGCCCTCGAGGGGGAGGTTCCCGACGGCACTTACACCATCCCCTTTGGCCAGGTCGATATCAAGCGCGAGGGCAAGGACGTCACCGTCGTGGCTACGGCCAAAATGGTCCATACCGCGTTGAGCGCTGCCGAAAAGCTTGCCGCAGACGGGATCAGCGTGGAGGTGGTGGACCCGCGTACGCTTTGCCCCCTGGATGAAGAGGGTATTATCGAATCCGTCAAAAAGACCCACCGGCTGGTCATCGTGCACGAAGAGGTGAAATTCGCCGGATCAGGCGCTGAAATTTCAGCTATGGTGGCCGAAAAGGCCTTTGATTATCTGGATGCACCAATCCTGCGGGTGGCCGCACCTTTTTGCCCGGTTCCTTTTTCAGCTCCACTCGAGCAAGCCTTCATACCGAGCGAAGAAAAGATTATTGAAGCGGTCAGAAAGGTAAGAGAGTGATTTGTCCGGTTGGGCGTTCCAACTGGATGGCGCCTTGGAAAGCGGAATTTTACCAGGCCCTAAAATCCAGGTATAAAGAGTTTGAACAATAAGGAGAACATCATGAAAGCTGCTGTATGGGTATGGCAGAAAAGATGTCAGGGTAGAAAATGTAACCGAACCCTCTGCACTGACAGACGACACTCTGAGTAAGTTGCCATATTGTATAAGCTGCCGTTTCTGGTGTGATGCCGTGCTTGATTTTAAACAACCAAAAAGAAAGGCTTGACGATGTCACTGGTAGGCATTGTTGCCAATCCAGCCTCCGGGACGGATATTCGCAGGCTGGTTGCATACGGCAGCGTTTTTAACAACCAGGAGAAGGTTAGAATCGTACGGCGTATTCTGCTTGGCCTGGAGGCGGCAGGTGTGAAGCAGATAAGCTATATGCCAGACTACTACGGCATTGTGGAGCGAGCACTTGATGGCGTGAAAATCGGTTTGGATATTTCACCGTTGGTGTTTGACACCAAGGCGGATCAAAGGGACTCTGTGCGTGCAGCCGAGATATTGGCGCAAAAGGGCGTCGGCTGTATTGTTACCCTGGGCGGCGATGGAACCAATCGTGTGGTTGCCAAAGGCACTTGCCAAGTCCCGATTCTTCCTGTCTCAACCGGCACCAACAATGTATTTCCTTACATGATTGAAGGAACAATTGCAGGGCTGGCAGCCGGCCTGATCGCCACCGGAAAAGTCTCCCGAAAAGACGGTGCTTTTACTTCTACCCGGCTTGAAGTTTTCGTCGAAGGACAGCTCGTCGATATCGCTATTGTCGATGCAGTGATTTGTGATGATATTTTCGTCGGCTCACGCGCGGTGTGGAAAATGGATAAAATCAGACAGGTGTTTTTAAATCGCGCCAGGCCGGCATGCATCGGTTTTTCCTCAATCGGCGGTATGATCCGTATCATCGCTCCTGAGGAGCCTTTCGGTATGCATCTGAAATTAGGAAAAAATGGACAGCCGATTACGGCGCCCATCGCCCCCGGGATAGTTGAAACCGTGTATGTTGAAAACATGAAGGTGATGGCGCCGGGTGAAGAAGTCGATATCATCTTCAAGCCTTCTGTGGTCGCTCTGGATGGCGAACGGGAAGTGGAAATCAAAAGGGATCAGAAGGCGACCATCCGTCTTTCGGCCTCCGGTCCTTTGGTTGTGGATGTTGAGCGGACCATGGCATTTGCAATGAAAAGAAAAGTTTTTGCCCCTGAGTTCAGCAGTAGTTCAGAAACATCCCAAAAGGAAAAATATAGATTAAAAAACAACGAGCCCAACTGAAAGAATGTTAGAAAAGAATCTGCGTCAGATGCCGCTTCGCACAGGCGATTATAGCGAAAAGACATCTTTCTTTATATAGAAATCCTGCCGTTACACACCATATGGGAGCCGGCGCATATTGGCGAAGAGATTGGCGCCGAACCGCGGATGTTTCCCGAATAGCTTTCATGAGCTATCGTTCTCAACAAAACATGACCTCATATCAAGTATTAATGGTGAAATTTTTGACCAATCCCCCGCGAAATTTGTATATGAAAGTATTCATTGTTCAGATCGTCATTCTTCTCATTCTAATCGGAAGCTCACCGATGGCTGCAGCACAAAACGATGCAGGTGACGGCTACACCAATTCCCAATGCGCGGAGTGCCATGAAGAAATGGCGGATGATCATGCGGCGTCGGTCCACAAAGACGTTCAGTGCCTGGAATGTCACGTTCAGGCGGTTGAGGAAAACCATGAAGCGCTGGCGGCTGTCAATTGTCGTCAATGCCATGCGCCACACGATGAAAAGGTCATTCACGACGCCCACACACGGGTCGCTTGCAAAGCATGCCATCAGAAAGACGGCATCCCGGTCGCAGAACCTGAAACAGGGTTGGTGATCTTCAGCGGTAACATACTGTCGGGACGAAAATTGTCGCCACATCAAATGGTTGCAGAAAGGGGGGATTCTCTCTGCCAAAAATGTCATTTTAAGGGCAACGCCTTGGGCGCATCATCCATGATACTGCCCCCTAAAGGCATCCTGTGCATGCCTTGTCATGCCGCCACGTTTTCCATCGGGGATCGAACAACCTTTTTGTCCTTGTTGATTTTTGGTGTGGGTATGAGCGGCATGTGCGTCGTCTGGTTCTCGGGAGGCCGCATTAGACAAAGTGCGCATGCGCTTCAAGGCGGCTTATCACCGTTGATGGTTGCGATGGTCGCAGATGTGCTTTTCCTTAGACGGCTATTTCGTTTGTCCCCGTGCCGGTGGCTCATCCATGCGCTGATCTTTTATCCGATTCTCATACGATTCGCATTCGGGGCGTTGACGCTCAGTCTGTCACTGATTGTGCCGGACACGGATCTGGCCAGAGCCATGCTGGATAAAAACAATCCGTTGCAGGGAATGCTGTTCGACTTGACCGGCCTGATGATTTTCACCGGTGTGGCGGCGGCGCTCTTTCGCCCCAAAGAAGGCCTACAAACGATCGCCAATCTGCCTAAGCCCGGCCGTACCATGACGGTGCTGCTTGGGCTCATCGTCTTGGTCGGGTTTATCTTGGAAAGCCTGCGGATTGCCATGACCGGGTGGCCCAGCGGTGCTCAGTATGCCTTTATCGGGTACGGTTTGAGCTTACTGCTGAAAAGCGTGCCAGAAATAACGACCATTTACGGCTATGTATGGTATGTTCATACGATTTTGACAGGTGTTTTTATAGCGCTGATCCCTTTTACCCGCATGCTTCATATAATCACTTCGCCGGTGGTGCTGATGGCCGATGTGCGATCACGAATTCAAGCCAATAACTGACACGGAGGAAAGATTACATGGAAATTCAAGGATACAACCTGCCCGAAGATCTGCACTATGAAAAAAACCATTACTGGGTGAAAGTCGAGGGCGACATACTAGTGATGGGGATGGACGATTTTGCCCAGCAAATGGCCGGAGATATTGTTTTTGTTCAGATCCCCTTTTCCGGGAAAAAGCTGAAGGCCGGTAAAAAATTCGCCCAGGTGGAATCGGGCAAATGGTTGGGGAAGGTCTATGCGCCGGTCAATGGCGAACTGATTGAGGGAAATGAAGCGCTCGAGGCGGAGCCCTCACTCATTAACCGGGATTGCTATGGCAAGGGGTGGATGTTCAAGATAAAGCCTTCAGACATGGCCGAACTGAACAACCTGATCCATGACCCTGCGGACATCGAAAAATGGCTTCTGGAAGATATTGAAAAATACAAGCAGGATTAACATGGTGAATCGGAACTACAGCCTCGGCCAGCTTTTTCAGATAAAGTCGTGTACGAACTGTCAGACTTGCGCTCAAGTGTGCCCGGCGGTTGCAGGCAGCCTTGATGGAAAGCTGTCGGCCATTTACCGCATCACGACACTTGACCGTATCGTTAAGGCGCGAACGGCATTTTGGCGTAAACTTTTCCGTATCAAAGAACCTACGGCAGAAGAATTGCGCGCTTTCAGCGATACGGTTTTCCGCTGCACTTTATGCGGGAACTGCCGTCAGGTTTGTCCGGTGGGGATAGACCTGACGCAACTCTGGCATTCCGCTCGCAGGGACCTTGTGGACTCTGATGCATATCCCGAAAAAATTGACATAATCCGGGAAAATTTGGATGAAAGCCACAACGTATTTGGAGAGGACAACGAAGACCGGGCCGAATGGGTGGAAGATATTCCCGATGCTCCGGAACACGGCTATATAAAGGACCGGGCAGACCTGATCTATTTTACCGGTTGCGTATCATCCTTTTTCCCGATGGCCCAGCAGATTCCCATGGCTCTGGTAAAAATCTTCGATGCGGCCCGGATCGATTTTACCCTGCTGGGCGAAGATGAGTGGTGCTGCGGCTTTCCCCTGCTCGGTGCCGGGCTCGGCGGCCGACTCGATGGTTTGATTTCAAACAACATCAATGCCGTAAGGGCCAAAGGGGCAACACAGGTGGTATTTGCCTGCCCTTCTTGTTATCGGATGTGGCAGGAGCATTACCCGTGTGAATTTGAGGTCACTCATGTCACCGAGTTTTTAAGCCGGCTGATCAAATCGGGCCGCCTTTTGCTTAAAGAACTCGATTTGACGGTGACCTACCATGATCCTTGCGATCTTGGGAGAGGCTCTGGAGAGTACGACGCCCCACGGGATATCATACAATCCATTCCAGGAGTGCGATTCGTGGAAATGTCTAACAATCGTGAGCGCTGTAGTTGCTGCGGCGGGGGCGGCAACTTGGAGATGATCGACTCCAAACTGTCCGCAGATATTGCCGCCAATAAGATGAAAGAAGTAAAAGCAACCGGCGCACAGGTTGTGGTGACTGCTTGCCAGCAGTGCGTGCGCACCATGACCACTTATGCCAAAAGGAACAAAATTCCCATCGAAGTCATGGATATCACCCAACTCATACACAAGGCGCTTGCCGGTAAAGATCGCCCGGATAGCGACTAAGTTGATTTTGAATTAAAACGTCTGAGATCGCTTTTAAAAAGGAAGACCGATGGGAGAGTATTACACGACCGTTCGATTGACAGATAAAGGCGCCGATGTCCGCCTGGGGCAGGTAAACTTTATAGTATCCCGCCGTGATGGCATCGGAACCGGCCATGGTTGTCCAATGGCGTATATGGCCGGCGCACTGGGCAGCTGAGTCGTGCTGACCCTGTCTGCGGTCGCAGATCACAAGAAGATCACCATGGAAAAACTTGAAGTGCAGGTGGGTTGCATAACCGAAAATGGCATTTCTCCATCAACACGCTTTAAGATCAGAATCGATGTCGGCGACGGCTTGACTCAAAGAGAGCGGGCAATTCTTTTTAACTCTGCCCGCAACTGTGAAGTGGGCAAAATCATAGACGGGAAAGTTGATATCGATTATTCTTTAAATTCCATCGCATACTTGCAACCATACTGCGAAGATATTAACGATGAATAAGATAGTCCAACTCAATTACTGAAGTATGCTATGCAAACCTGGAGACTATTAGACACACCGCCCATGACAGCGGCAGAAAACATGGCCATGGACGAAACCCTGCTGGAACTTAAAGGCAAAGGGAAAAGCCTCAACACCATCCGTTTCCTGCAGTTTTCGCCAAGGGCTGTTTTGGTGGGCTTTCACCAGGCCATTGACGAGGAGATACGCACCGATTATTGCAGGGCGAACCGGATTGATGTGAACCGTCGCATTACTGGTGGCGGGGCCATCTTTTTCGATGAGAACCAGTTGGGCTGGGAAGTATTCTGTAACAAGTCCTTTTTTAATACTGCCATCCCCAACGTACATCTCTTCAAAGCCCTGTGTGATCCGGTGGTCACGGCCCTTGCGCTGTTGAACATCAACGCCGAGTTCAGGCCGCGCAACGACATTGAGGTCAACGGCCGCAAGATTTCGGGCACCGGCGGTACTGAGGCAGACGACGCCTTTATGTTTCAGGGCACCATGCTGGTTGATTTCGATGTAAACACCATGTTAAGGGCGCTGCGGATTCCGGTGGAAAAGCTCAAGGCCAAGGAGATCAACTCGGTCAAGGATCGTGTCACCTGCCTGAAATGGGAACTGGGTGATGCCCCGGCCCTTGCGAGCATCAAACAGGCCATCAAGCTCGGATTTGAAAAATGTCTGGATATAAAACTTGAACTGGGAGGATTAACCACCCAGGAACAAAAGCGGTTCGAGGAGAAACTGACCCATTTTCGGTCTGCCCGGTGGGTCGACACCGTCAAACCGCGTTTTCAGAAGCGTGAGGCGGTGCACGCGTCCTACAAGGCGCCAACGGGCATGGTGCGCTTTACCCTGGTGGTCAACCTGCCTCAAAAGCGTTTGAAAGATATCTATATCACCGGCGATTTTCTCTCCTTTCCAGGCCGGGCCCTTTACGACCTGGAAGCCGAACTGAGGGGCGCACCCCTTGACCGCGACCATCTGCATGGGATCATCCGCAACTATTTTGACCAGGGGCGCATCATCATTCCGGGATTGTCCCTCGAAGATTTTGTCAAACCCCTGGATCAGTGTCTTGAGAAGGTTGAAATTTCAAACTACGGCATCCCTTTGGCGCATTGCAACCTGATCTCCGTTGCCAACGGGTCGTTTGAAGAGGTGATTCGCCGGCGGCCGTCGGTTCTGTTGCTGCCGTATTGCGCCAAACTCACCGGATGTGATTTAAGATATGAAAAAGGGTGTAAGGTTTGCGGAGAAGCCGGCTGCTCCATCGGACCGGCCTGGGCCATGGGCCGGAGCAAGAAAATGGAAGTCATCAGCATTATCAGTTTCGAAGACCTTTGGGATGAATTGATGCGGATGAAAGCGACCGGGGTTTCGGCATACATCGGTTGCTGTTGTCAGCCTTTTTTTTCTAAGCACGTGGATGAGTTCAAAAGATCCGGGTTGCCGGGGATCCTGCTGGATATCGACAATACCACCTGCTATGAGCTGGATCAGGCAAAACAGGCGTATGCCGGACAGTTCGAAAGCCAGACCAACTTGGATCTGGAACTATTGGAAACGGTACTTCAAACAATTGTAAATGCGCGCGGCAGCAGTGTGACGGCATGAAGAGAATGGTATCGTGCGACATCCTGGTTGTGGGGGCCGGACCCGCCGGCGGAGCCACGGCATTGGCAGCCACCAGTAGGGGTATGCGGGTGTTGCTTGTTGATCGCAGGCAGGTTGTTGGGGTGCCTGTCCAATGTGCCGAATACATTCCGGCCATGCTGATGGGCCATCTGGATCTTGACAATTCTTTCATCGTTCAGCAGATCCGGGGAATGAGGACCTACCTTCCGGATGAACCGGTGACGAAAACACGCGCTCCTGGGTTTACTATCGACAGAGAACTTTTCGATCAGGCCTTGATCCAAGCGGCTTCAGATGTCGGTGCCAAACTGATGCTCTCCACACGGGCAGTTCAACGGATTGATGATGAAACCATACTGCTCAAACGAAAAAGCGGACAGTATCTTACTGTTGGCGCAAAAATAATTGTGGGCGCCGACGGTCCCCGCTCAACGGTCGGTCGCTGGGTGGGGGCCGTCAACCACAACCTGCTGCCGGGCGTACAGGCCACGCTGCCGCTGACGGAACCAATGGATTGGACCGAAGTTTACTTTGACCCGGAAATTTCTGCTGGCTACGGATGGCTGTTTCCGAAGAACCATATAGCCAACGTCGGAATCGGACTAAAGAATATGCCTCGGAGTCAAACCAAAATCGGAGTTGTACTGAATCGATTCATTGCCCGGCTCCGGGCCGCAGGCAAAGTGACGGGAAATCCGGTGAGGTATGCCGCCGGCTGGATACCCGCGGAACCGGTGCGGCAAGCGGTTCACGGTAACGTGGCGCTGGTTGGCGATGCCGCCGGCCATACCCATCCCATCACAGGCGCAGGGATATCTAACGCGGTCCTTTGCGGGAAAATGGCGGGTACATGGGCTGCCCGGGCCGTCGAAGAAGGCGATATGAGTGTGCTTAAACATTATGACCACCAGTGGCAGGATCTTTTCAAAAACACCCTTGACCGTGCCCACAAGCGCCGCCAAACGATGGAATCCGATTGGCGAGATTTTTCGCGCACGGTCAAGATGTGTTGGATTGGATTTCGCGAATATTATGCCTAGCGTCTCAGCGCTTGCCGATCGATTGCAAGCAGCCCGAGAACTTTCCTGGCGGCACCTCGGTAAAACCATTGTTTTTTATCTGCCGGGCATGATCAGGCTTGACAGGACCAATGGAAAATATCCGGCACTCTCGATAACTGGCGGCGATTGCATCCTTGGGTGCGATCATTGCCAAGGGACGATTCTGAACGGTATGATGCATGTTAAATCCCCTGGCCAACTGGTGTCCCGATGCCGCCGGTTGGCCGAAAAAGGGCATCACGGCGTGTTGATCAGCGGTGGTTGCAATGCCGGGGGGCAGTTACCGTGGGATCGCTTCATACCGGCGATTCAAGAGATCAAAGCCGAAACGGACTTGTTCATCTCAATACACAGCGGTCTGGTCAATGATCCGGACGCCTTCAGGCTGAAACAGGCAGGCGTGGACCAGGCTTTGATCGATGTCATCGGCGATGACGAAACGTTTAAAACCGTCTGTCATGTCCCCTTTGGGGTGAATCGTATTGAAGCGGCGATGGCTTCCTTGCATCGGGCCAGAATTCCAATTGTACCTCATATTGTGTGTGGTGTTCGTTACGGCAAGACACGAGGGGAAAAAAATGCGGTTGCCATGATTTCTCGATTCAAGTTGCAGCAGGTGGTAATCGTTTCCCTGATGCCCATTCCGGGTACACGGATGGAGAAAGCCCGGCCCCCTGCGCCGGAGACGGTAGCAGATATCATTGCCGAAGTGCGTTTTGCGATGCCGCATACGCCCATCAGTTTAGGTTGCGCCCGTCAGAGAGGCAACAGCCGCATGGAGGTGATGGCCATCGAAGCCGGGGTCAACCGCCTGGCCCTGCCCTCCGAAAAGGCCGTGGAAAAGGCCGTGGCTTACGGACTAAGTATTCGGTATCAAAAAACGTGCTGCAGCGTTTCCCGGGACCTTTCAACCCCCAGCTGGGACGCCCAATTTAGTAGTGAATAAGGCTGCGCATCACGGGGAATCCAGCATCAATTCTGGACGCAGAAAACAGTTGCCATAAAAAAAGACGCCTTAATGGATCAACACACCTCCAACATTCTCGAAAGTCCGGAATATCTGCGCATGAGTCTGGCTGCGGCCATGACCTTAGGTTTTAAGCCGGGCGTCTTTTATAGAAACGCCAGACTATATTGCATCAACCTGTTGCTGACATACCGGGGCGGCTGTGCGGCACGTTGTGCATACTGCGGCCTGTCCAATAGCCGCTCCGGAAAATATCAGGAAAAGAGCTTTATCCGTGTGACCTGGCCCACCTACCCGACGGCCGAGGTCATCGAAGGGATAGCCGAGCGGCAGCACCGTGTGAAACGGGTCTGCATCTCCCAGATTACCAACAGGCGCGCGGTCGAAGACACCCTAATGATTTGCCGGCAACTGCGATCCAGTTTCGACATTCCCGTATCCCTGCTAATTTCCCCAACCATCCTCAACCAGCGCGATTTGATGGACTTTAAAACCGCTGGAGCCGATAAAATAGGCGTGGCAATCGATCTGGCCACCCCGACCCTGTTCGACCGATATCGCGGCAGCGGAGTCGACGGACCGCATTGCTGGGACGTTTACATGAATCGCTTGGCCGAAGCCATCAAGATCTTCGGGACGCGTAATGCCGGCTCCCATTTCGTTACGGGAATGGGGGAAACCGAAAAGCAGATGGTGGACATCATCCAAAAGATTCAGGACATGGGGGGCTGGACCCACCTTTTCTCTTTTTGTCCCGAACCCGGCTCACAGATGGTCGATCATCCCATGCCGGCCATGGATCACTACCGCAGGATTCAGCTTGCTCGATATCTTATCGATAAAAACCTCAGTCATGCCAAGTTTTTTGTCTATGATAAGAAACAAAAGATTATCGATTTTGGTTTACCGGCGGGCAAACTCGATGCGGTGATCTCGTCCGGCGAACCCTTTAGAACCAGTGGGTGCGAAGGCTATGACGGTCAGGTCGCCTGCAATCGCCCATTTGCCAATTCAAGACCCGGTCCCGAGATGCGTAACTATCCTTTTCCACCGACACAAGCCGATATTGAATTGATTCGCAAACAGTTGCATTTGAAGCCTGTTCGCCCTGAAATGAGTCACCCTCTAAACAGACAGGGCGGAAACTCAGAAGTTATAAATTGAAATTGAAAGATTGATGAACAAAATTTAAAACTAGTAGGAAGTGGTTAATATGCCGAAAACAGAAGTGTTTGATAAATATTACAAGGATTACGACAGCTGGTTTTTTAAGCACGAATTGGCATATAAGGCGGAAATAAATCTAATCAAAAGACTGATTCCAAAGGGAAAGGGAATGGAAGTTGGCGTCGGGACAGGGAAATTTGCCATCCCGTTTGGCATAAAAGACGGCGTTGAGCCATCTGATAAGATGGGTGAAATTGCTGAAGAAAAAGGCATAAGAGTTGTTAAAGGTGTTGCGGAATATCTTCCATATAATGACAATATTTTTGATTTTGTTTTGCTTGTTACCACAATCTGTTTTGTAGATGATCCTTTGAAAACATTAAAAGAAGCACGAAGAGTCATTAAACCAGATGGGTATATAATAATAGGATTTGTGGATAGAGAAAGCATGATCGGTCAAGAATATGAAAAATATAAAGATAAGAGTAAATTTTACAGTCCCGCCATATTTTATTCATCAAAACAGATAGAGGATTTTCTTGAAAAATCAGGCTTTATCCAGATAGAATCCTATCAAACGCTCTTCCATCCGCTCAATAAGATAAAAGAGATTGAACCGGTTACAAAAGGTTATGGAAAAGGAGCATTTATCGGAATGAGGGGAAAAAAGAGATCTGGTCTCGCCAAGTTAAGCCACTTACATAAAATAGAAAAAGAAGAAAAGATTGATAATAATGTCTTAGCCGATCAGTTTTGAGACCAAAATCGACATTCTAAGCGAATTATCGGCAATGGCGCGAGCAAACAGACATTTCAGTCCGGGGCAATGCTGGCATCTGACCCACCGATGCCGTGAGCAAGGGTTTCTACTGAATCTTTCCAAAGACATCATGTTGTATTTACGTCACACTTGACACACAAATAACGCTTTGAAATACTCATTTTATTGATATGCGATTTTCTATCTGTTATGAACTACTAAACCGGCAGCCAGAATCCGCCGTTCAGGTTTCACTGACCTGCGACGGCTCGCTAAAGTGAGGCAAGATGAGGAGCAAAGAAACTTATGCGGTCGCTGTTCGACGTGAATTCGCCGCTCTGCACTACCTGATCGGCGGCGACTGGGGCGCGGAAAATGAACTCCACGAACACCACTACCTTGTGGAAATCCGTCTCGAAGGCACTCAATTGGATCGGCACGGTTACCTGATCGACATCGATGTCGTTACGGCCGCCCTTGAAGGACAGGTCGATCGCTACCGGGGCCAGACGCTCAATTCCCTGCCCGAATTCGCCGGTCTCAATCCGAGCCTGGAGCACCTGGCCCGGATTATGGGCATGTCGCTGGCCACAACCATCGATACTCACCTACAGGTCCTCACGGTCAGAATCTGGGAAAACGAATTCGCCTGGGCCGAATATCGAAAAGAGTTCTGATGCGGGTTGGACTGGTAATCACCGGCGATTTGAAAACCCTGACCAGGTCCCTTGGCCTTCCACGATTTCAGCATCGATGAATCCTATTGCCAATTGCCGCAAACCGATGACTGGCCGACCACATTACGACTTCTCGTTGGCCGGCATCCGTGCTATCCACAGCCAGAAAAATACCTGACTTATCGACCAACCGGCACCACCCCTCTACCGACAGACGCCCGTAACAAGGCAGTGCCCATCCACGGTTCTATTAAAAGGATTGATCAGTTTCCGATCCAGAATTGGCTATTGGGCCGTGAGCCGCACCTGTCGGTCACTCTTGCCATCCTTTCCTCCATAACCAGATTGGGTGCACTGTTTACTTCATCGACAACGTATCGGAATCGATTCATTTGTGGGACACCATCGCGAATCAGGCCTACTGCAAAAAAGATCGTGGCGTCATTTTGGCGCATGGCATAATGGTTTTGGACGGCTGCATCGACAAGCCTGAGGTTGAGCGCGACCGAAGGGATATCGAAGAGCGGTATGAAGCCGTTGTCAAGGCATGCCAATGAAAATTATGCCCGCTCATCGTGAAAATCCACAAAAAATGGGGCTAAAGCCGAAGCTTTAGCCCCTTAATGATCTCTTGGCTTTTTCGAACAGAGGTGCAGTTATTTCACGCGCCCCTCGCGCCAGGCCTTGATCAGATCGTCGTAGTTGACCGTCTCGCCTTTCGGCTTCTCGTTGGCCAGCTTCGCCTTGGGGGCGCCGGGCTGGTTCAGCCAGTAGGCTTCGTCCTTTTCGGGGTTCAGTTTCGGTCCGCACTCGCCCTGGGTCTTCGAACGGGCGATGCGCTCCATCACCCTGTCCATCTCTTTAGCCAGATTGTCCATGGCCGTGTCCACGGACACTTCACCGGAAACCGCCTCGCCGATATTCTGCCACCACAGCTGGGCCAGCTTCGGATAATCGGGTACGTTGGTGCCCGTCGGCGTCCAGGCCACGCGGGCCGGGCTGCGGTAGAATTCCACCAGACCGCCGAGCTTAGGCGCCCGTTCGGTAAAGGACTTGTCCCGAATATCGCTGTCGCGGACGGGTGTCAGACCGACGTGAGCCTTTTTCAGGGAGGTCGTTTTTGCCACGCAGAACTGCGCAAAGAGCCAGGCGGCCTTGCGGCGCTCGAGCGGCGTGCTTTTCATGAACGTCCAGGAGCCGCAATCTTGATAGCCCAGTTTCATGCCTTCTTCCCAGTACGGGCCATGAGGCGAGGGGGCCATGCGCCATTTGGGGGTGCCGTCCGCATTGACCGTGGGCCCCGGTTCGACCATGCTGGGAAGAAAGGCGGTATACCAGAAGATCTGCTGGGCCACACTGCCGTTGGCCAGAAAGGGCAGGTAGGTGTAAAAATCCATGCCCAGACTGCCCGGGGGAGCGTATTTTCGTAACCACTCCATATATTTACGAAGGGAATACTTGGCCGCCGGGCCGTTGGCGGCCCCGCCGCGGGCCACGGTTGCGCCCACCGGACGGCACCCTTCCACGCGAATGCCCCATTCGTCCACCGGCTTGCCATTGGGAAGCCCCTTGTCGCCGGCACCGGCCATGGACAACCAGGCATCGGTAAAGCGCCAGCCCAAATCGGGGGATTTCTTGCCGTAGTCGTTATGTCCGAAAATGGCCTTACCGTCGATTTCGCGGACATGTTCGGTGAAAAACTCGGCGATATCCTCATAGGCCGACCAGTTGACCGGCACGCCCAGTTCATAGCCGTAAAGCTCCTTGAACTTTTTCTTGAAGTCCGGGCGGCTGAACCAGTCGTAGCGGAACCAGTAGAGGTTGGCGAACTGCTGATCCGGCAGTTGATAGAGCTTACCGTCCGGTCCCGTGGTGAAGGATTTGCCCATGAAGTCGTCTACATCCAGGGTCGGCAGGGTCACATCCTTGCCTTCACCGGCCATGAAGTCCGACAAGGGCACGACATACCCATAGCGGGCGTGGGTGCCGATCAGATCGGAATCGTTGATCCAGCCGTCATAGATGTTTTCGCCCGACGCCCACTGCGTTTGCAACTTTTCGATCACGTCACCTTCCTGGATCAGGTCGAATGAAACCTGGATGCCGGTGATCTCTTCGAAGGCCTTGGCCAGGACCTTGGCCTCGTACTCGTGGGTCGCGATGGTCTCGGAGACGACCTTGATGTTCATGCCTTTAAATGGCTTGGCGGCATTGATAAACCACTCCATCTCCTTGAGCTGTTCCTGCTTGGTCAGGGTCGAGGGCTGGAACTCTTGGTCGACCCATTTCTTGGCGGCCGCCATGTCCGCCATGGCCGGAGCTGCCGCTACGGCCAGCATGACCGTCACTGCAACGCAAAGAAACATCGTTTTTTGCACTTTCACGTTCATGGTCTCCTCCTTTTCGCCTTCAGGGATAGGGTGGGTCGCCCGGACGGCATCGCGGACGTGAAGGCTGAGCGCCCGACGATGACAACCCGTCCTTTTTGTAACCATTTGGAATCCAAGGTGGTGCGTATGGTGGTTTTCCGACAGCTTGCCGGCGGCTTTTTCTTCACCCCCAGCGCATGACGACAACAATCCATGCCAATGAAACGGGAAGAGCGAACCACAGATTCACATCGGTCAATCCGAGCCAGGCCAAATGGATATAGGCGCTGCCCAGCAAGCCGACAAAAAATCGCGTGCCCCTGGTGGTGGGGATCTTTAAGAATCCGCGACGTTCGACGGTCGGTGACACCAGTTCCCAGACGAGCATGCCGCAGATCATCAGAAAGATGGTGATAAAAAATATCGCCGTCGGCACGGTCCAGTACATCCATTCGAAACTCATGCTGATGCCCTATTTTGCCTTATTCTGCTTGGGTTCATGACGTTTTTCTTCGCTCCATTATACACGCCCCAACGCGAAGCCCTTGGCGAGGTGGTTGCGCACGAACCAGATGACTAGGGCGCCCGGAACGATGGTGAGAATGCCGTTGGCTGCTAGCAGGCCCCAGTCCAGACCGGTGGCGCTGATGGTCCGGGTCATGGTGGCCACGATCGGCTTGGCCTCGGTGACCGTCAGCGTCCGCGCAAAAAGCAGCTCGACCCAACTGAACATGAAGCAGAAGAAGGCCGTTACGCCCACACCCGCTCGGATCAGCGGAATGAACAGCGTGAGAAAAAACCGCGGGAAGGAGTATCCGTCGATAAAAGCCGTTTCGTCGATCTCTTTGGGAATGCCGGACATGAACCCTTCCAGAATCCATACCGCCAGCGGTACGTTGAAAAGGCAATGGGCCAGCGCTACGGCGATATGGGTATCGATCAGGTTTACGGTCGAGTAAAGCTGGAAGTAGGGCAGCAGGAAAACCGCCGGCGGGGCCATGCGGTTGGTCAGCAGCCAGAAGAACATCTGCCCGTCGCCGAGAAATCTGAAGCGCGAAAAGGCATAGGCCGCCGGCAGGGCAAAGGCCAGGGACATGACCGTGTTCATGCTGACATAGATCATGGCATTGATATAACCCGAGTACCAGGTCGGATCGGTAAAGACCTTGATGTAGTTTTTAAAGGTGATATCGGTCGGGTAGAGGGAAAAAGACAACATGATGTCGGCATTGTCGCGCAGAGACATGTTGAGCATCCAGTAGATGGGTACAATCAGCACAATGAAGTAGAAGAGTAAAGCCAAGGATCGCTTCTGGATTTTCATACGGACTTTTCTCCTTTGCCGACATTCAGGAGTGCCTGGTAGAAGATAAAGCTGAACAGCAGGACGATGAGAAAGTAGATCAGCGAAAAAGCCGCCGCCGGACCCAGGTCGAACTGCCCGGTGGCCAGTTTGACCAGATAAATGGACAGAAAGGTGGTCGAGTTCCCCGGTCCCCCGCCGGTCAGCGCAAAGGGTTCGGCATAGATCAGAAAGCTGTCCATCCATCTGAGCAGAACCGCGATCGTGAGCACGCCGCGCATTTTGGGCAGCTGGATATAGCGAAAGACCGCCCAGGACGAGGCGCCGTCAATTCTGGCGGCCTGGTAATAAGCCTCCGGGATAGCGCGCAGCCCTGCGTAACACAGCAGCGCCACCAGTGGGGTCCAATGCCAAACTTCCATGGCCATCAGGGTGACCCAGGCGTAGGAAGGCCGGGCGGTGTGGTCGAAGGGGACATCGAGAAGATCCAGACTGTTGATCCCGACGCCGAACAGCCCGATATCCGGCCGGGTAAAGATGATCCAGATCGTGCCGATCACATTCCATGGAATCAACAGGGGGATCGCCAGTGTCACCAGGCTGGCGGAGGCTTTCCAGCCCTTTTTGGGCATGGCCAAGGCGATGAGGATGCCAAGGGGGATTTCGATCAGCAGAACCAGGCCCGAAAAAATAAACTGACGGCCCAGCGCATCGTGCAGGCGCTTGTCGGTCAACATCTCCTTGAACCACTCCATGCCCACGAACACGGCATTTCCCGGACCGAAGATGTCCTGGATCGAGTAGTTGACCACAGTCATCAGAGGTATGATGGCGCTGAAGGCAACGATGACGAAAACCGGTAGAACCAGAAACCAGGCCCGGTTGTTTTCCCATTTTTCCATAACGACGCTCCTATTCACTCACCAGCCGGTCATCGGCAAACAGCTTGGTCCAATGCGGCGGGAACCGCAGCCAGACGTCGGTTTGGGTAACGCTGTGATCTTCAGGCAGCCGGGCACGCAGCGTGTGGCCGGCCAGCTTGACCGTGAGGATTTTAAAGCTTCCCTGGTCTTCCATCGTATAGACCCGTGCCGGCACGCCACCGGCCACCGTTTCGGCGTGCACCTCTAAACCCATCGGCCGTATTCCCAGCTCCAGCCGGCCCCGCGCTTTTTGTCCCATCGCAGCCATCTTGTCGTCCAGCGGGATGCCGACACCATCCACCCGTGCCATATTTCCATCCAGTGTGCAGGGTAAAAAGTTCATTCCGGGGCTGCCGATGAAATATCCGACGAACTTATGCTGCGGGTTTTCGAAAAGCTCCTGCGGGGTGCCGATTTGAACCAGTTCGCCTTCATACATGACCAGGACTTGTTCGGCAAAGGTCAGGGCTTCCACCTGGTCGTGAGTGACGTAAATCATGGTCAGCTTCAGTTGTTCATGGATCTCTTTGAGCTTGCGCCTCAGGTCCCACTTCAATTGCGGGTCGATAACCGTCAACGGTTCATCGAAAAGAATGGCGGCAACATCGCTTCTGACCAACCCGCGGCCCAGGGAGATCTTCTGTTTGGCATCGGCGGCCAGTCCGGCGGCTTTTTTCTTGAGGAAAGGCGTCAGATCGAGTATTTCGGCGACTTCGAGCACGCGCCGTTTGACTTCGTCGGGCGCCACCCGTCGATTTCGCAAAGGAAAAGCCAGATTGTCGAAAACACTCATGGTGTCGTAAAGAACGGGAAACTGGAAAACCTGGGCGATGTTGCGCTTTTCCGGCGGTAGATCCGTGACGTCCTGGCCGTCATAGAGCACGCGTCCCTTGCTGGGCGTCAACAGCCCGGAAATAACGTTCAGCAATGTCGTCTTGCCGCAGCCCGATGGGCCCAGTAAAGCATAGGCACCCCCGTCATCCCAGGTGTTGTGGATGCGTTTCAGGGCATAGTCGGATTCTTGTTCGGGCTGGGCGACGTAGCTGTGGGCAATCTCCTGCATGTCGATTCGGGCCATATCGGACTCCTGTTGCCGCTGTCGCAGACGGCATCTTTCGGCCTGTTCCGGACGATCACTGTCGATTCGACGGGCTTCTGACCGGGCAGGCGACCAGTTTACCCGCGTCATCATAGACGAACAAGTTGGTGGGATCGACATAGATGGCGATTTCTTTGCCGATCTTGCGGCTGTGAATACCGGTTTCCTGGACCACCAGCGGGGTGCCGGCATGACGGACGTGGATAAAGGTTTCGGACCCGTTGATCTCCGACAGTTCGACGGCGGCTCTAATTTCGATATCCTGATTTCCGGTTTTTGAGAGAAAAAGATGATGCGCCCGCACGCCGAATTGGTAGCTGCCCTCCGACAGTCCTTGCATGTGACCTGTCAAGGGCACCCGAACATCCCGACCCGCCTCGGCCACATTCCCCTGCACCCTGGCGCTGATGTAGTTAATGGGAGGGTCACTGAAAACCTCCGCAACCCGCAGTGTTGACGGACAATGATACACTTCGGCAGTCGCCCCGTTCTGAAGGATGCGACCTTCATCCATTACGACGATGTTGCCGCCCAGCAGTAATGCTTCGGCCGGCTCCGTGGTCGTGTAGACGACAATGGCTTCACGCTGTTTAAAAATATCCTGAAGCTCTTCCCGCAGTTCCTCGCGCAATTTATAATCCAAGTTGACCAGGGGTTCATCCAGCAGCAGAAGATCGGTATTTTTTACCAGGGACCGGGCGATGGCGATGCGCTGCTGCTGGCCGCCGGAAAGCTCGGCCGGCAGGCGGTCGAGTAAATCATCGATCCTGAGCATGGCAGCGGTATCGCGAACGCGCCGGTCGATCTCTTTTTTATCCATGCCGGCCAGTCTTAAAGGCGAGGCGATATTTTTATAGACATTTAAAGAAGGGTAATTGATGAATTGCTGGTAGACCATGGCGACGTTGCGCTTGCGGACGGAAGTGCCGGTAACATCCTGTCCATTCACCAGCACCCGGCCCCGGGTCGGTCGATCGAGACCGGCCATAATCCGAAGCAGGGAGGTCTTGCCGGCCAGCGTGCGGCCTAAAATGATATTGCGGGATCCGGGCGCGAGTTCGAGGTCGATGGCCTTGAGGTGGGTTTCGCGGCCAACAATCTTATCGATCTTTTCAAGGGATAAGGCCATGAGCTGTCTCCCGGCAATCTATAGGCTTTAGGGTAAAGGTTTTGGGCTGCGTTATCGGTCGTCGGCGTATTACAATACAGCCTCCTCCCTCTGGCCTTGCCCAAACCATTATCTTAAAGCCTACGTGCAAATGGAACCTTGAGCTTTGAGATAAAGGTACTGGACTGCGTTATCGGTCGTCGGCGTATTAGAATACAGCCTTCTCCCTCTGGCCTTTCCAAAACCATTACCTTAGAGCCTATGTGCAAATGGAACCTTGGCTGTGAAACTGTGCATAAAGGCGACGATGCTCCCCATTAGCGCGTATAGACATCAGCCATAGCACTGCCCTTCGATTTTCACAAGCGAAAATATAGCTCCGTTTATTTTCTGTTGACCGGCTTTACAGGTCGGCTTTATCGGTTTTGGACGCTACGTAGAGCTCAATATCCGCTGCTCCCAACACCTCCGAAAGAGCTTGGGGGGGCGGCCGGTCTGTAAACAGGGCATCGATCTCATCGATACTGCCCAGTCGGACCATGGCATTGCGCCCGAATTTGGTATGATCGGTTGCCAGAAAAATCCGCCGAGAATTGTCGATGATGGCTCGCGAGACACGGACTTCACGGTAATCGAAATCGAGAAGCGTGCCGTCCATATCGATGCCGCTGATGCCGATGATGCCGAAATCGACGCGAAACTGCTGGATAAAGTCGATCGTGAGCGGGCCGATGATGCCGCCGTCGCGATGTCTTACCAAGCCGCCGGCCACAATGACTTCGAAATTTTCGTTGCCGCTTAAAATGGAGGCGACATTGAGGTTGTTCGTGATCACTTTGAGACGCTGATGGTTGCACAGCGCCTTGGCAATTTCCTCCGTCGTGGTGCCGATATTGATAAAAAGAGACGCATTGTTCGGGATTTTATCCGCAACCATTGCGGCGATTTGCTGCTTTTCTCTGAGGCACAACACTTTTCGTTGTGTGTAGGCAACGTTCTCGGTGCTGGAGGCAACCCCGGCGCCACCATGATACCGGTTGATCGACCCCTCTTCACACAGGGTGTTGATGTCACGCCGAATCGTCTGGGGGGTCACCTTGAATGCTTGTGACAGAGACTCGATCGTTACAAATCCCCTGCTTTGAACCAGCTCGCGGATTTTTTCATGCCGCGTGCGCATCGGCGCCGTTTTTTTACGCGACGCGCCGTCATTCCGGCAAAAATTTTGTTTGTCGCTGCGTCCTGCCGGACCGGATCGCCCATTGCCAGCCCTCATATGTCCTCCATCCAACCGGATTCGGGTATAATACTTTCTTTTATGAAAATTAATAGAAAGAAAAATTCACAAACGAAAATTTATCGTGACACGATATTCCGGTTGTGCTACGGCTGAGAAGAGAAATATGGTTGCACTTGCATGTCTATCCTTCGTTTAACAGCCCGGCTGTGTTTTCACAAGTGAAAATAAAAGAATTTCTTCGGCCGTTAATTTAACGTGGCCTCAATGACTCAGCCAAAACCACATTTGTTGAAAACCGGTGTACTCATCATCGGTGCCGGCGTGACGGGGACTGGTCTCGCCCGTGATCTATCGCTGCGCGGCATTCCCTGCATTCTGGCCGAAAGAAAGGATTTCAACGCCGGCGCGTCAGGTGGCAATCACGGTTTGCTCCATTCCGGCGCCCGCTATGTTGTATCCGATCCGTCGGCGGCTGTGGAATGCCAAAAGGAAAACCGGCTGCTTAAAAAACTGGCACCGCAGTGCATCGAGGAAACCGGCGGACTTTTTGTTGCCGTAGAAGGTGATGACGAGAACTACGTGGCTGACTTTGCCGCTTTGTGCGCACGATTAGGCATAGAATCTCAAGCGTTGGAAGCCTCGGAAGCCCGCGACGCAGAACCGGCTTTGTCGGAAAAGATCATCGCGGCCTTCAAGGTAAACGATGCCGCGATAGACCCCTTTAAGCTCAGCCTGGAAAACATCTCGCATGCCCGGCAGCACGGGGCGGTGTTTCTGCCCCACAGCCGGGCGGTTCAGTTCGACTGCCGCAATCATCGCGTTCGAACGGTTCTGCTGACCGATATCAAAACCGGACGGCACACCACAATCGAAACCGATTTCGTTGTCAACGCTTCCGGGGCCTGGTCCGGAGAAGTGGCGGCCCTGGCCGGTATTCGGCTCCGCATGGTCTACTCCAAGGGCAGTCTGCTGGTGACACAGAGCCGGATGGCCGGTCAGGTCATCAACCGGCTGCGTCGTCCGACCGATGGTGATATTCTCGTACCGGGCGGGACGGTTTCCATCCTCGGCACGACCTCCGTGCGCATCGAATCACTGACCGATTATCGTCCTACCGTGGAAGAGGTGGATCAGATTATTTCCGAAGGCGCCTTGATGATTCCCGCGTTAGAAAACACCCGTTTCATTCGCGCTTATTCCGGCATACGGCCGCTGCTCGATGCACCGGCCACCGACGATGATCGCAGCGTCAGTCGGGGATTTGCTCTGATCGATCATGCAGCGGAAGGCGTTGACAATTTTGCCACCATTACCGGCGGAAAACTAACCACATACCGGTTGATGGCCGAAAAAACGGCCGATTTCATCTGCCGTCGATTCGGCACACCGCGTCCCTGTCGGACACAAACCGAACCTCTTCCGGTGACCTCCGACGGGCGGTGGACCGAGCCGGGTCTGGCGCCACGATTCTGGCTGAAAAATCGCAATCCAGACGACGTTATCCTGTGCGAATGCGAAATGATACCGCAGAGCGTGGTCGACAGCATCGTTCAAAGTATCCGCAATCAGGGTGCGCGGACGGACCTCAAATCGATCGGCTTGCGCAGCCGGATCGGGAAAGGTCCCTGCCAGGGAGCCTTCTGCAGCGCGCGCGTGACGGCCTATCTGTATGATCAAGGGCTGCTGGATGCCCGGCACGGCATCGAAGACCTGAAAACATTTCTCGATGCGCGCTGGCGAGGACAAAAACCCCTGATGTGGGGAGGTCCGCTCATTCAGGCTGAACTGCAGGAGGCCATGCACTGCGGGCTTCTCGGGCTTGAGCTCGAAGAAGAGTCCTGAGGTCGACGCCGTCACGGCACACAGGAAAAAAATGGCTCAATCGGAAACCATCCATTGCGAACTGATGGTGATCGGCGCCGGAATGGCCGGAATGGCCGCGGCCCTTTTCGCCGCTCGCCACCATGTTTCCACCGTCCAGGTCGGGCTATCCGCCGAAATCATTTATGCCAGCGGCCTGATCGACCTGCTGGGGGTTCATCCGATCGAGAAGGGCCGACGCTGGCGAAATCCCTGGGCGGCCATAGCGGCGGTGTCCAAGTCGTGCCCGAATCATCCCTTTGCCCGTCTGCCCCGAAGTGATATCCGGGCCGCTTTGGATGAATTTATCGACTTTTTGGCAACCGCCGGATTGCCGTATCGGTGCTACAAGGATCGCAATGCGGATGTCGTCACCCCGGTCGGAAGCATCAAGCGAACATATGCCGTGCCTCAAAGCATGTGGAGAGGTGTGCTGGCCTGGCACCGTAAATGTCCCTGCCTGATCGTCGATTTTCACGGCTTGAAAGGCTTCAGTGCACGGCAGATCCAGTCTGTTCTGAAGGACAGATGGCCGGCACTGCGTGCCGTCCGCTTGGCTTTTCCCGATTTGCCGGCCGAGCTCTATCCCGAACGCATGGCCCATGCCCTGGAACTCAGCCGCACCCGCGAGCAATTGGCTGCCGCGGTGAGGCCGCTGATCAAGGACGCAAAAATGTTGGGGTTGCCGGCGATTTGTGGTACCTACCAGACATCGAGCGTGGTGGCAGACCTGCAGAAGAAGATCGGGATTCCGGTATTTGAGATCCCCACCTTGCCGCCGGCCATCTCCGGGTTGCGTCTGAAGAACGCCCTTGAGCAATCCCTTCCGTCCCTCGGGGTCACCACACTTTACAACAAAAAGGTGATCCGGGTGCAGATAGACGGCCGCGGCCATCTCATTTTTGACGTCGGGGCCCGGGAAAAAGAGATCACCGTCCAGGCGCAAGCGGCGATATTGGCCAGCGGCCGGTTTATCGGTCAGGGCTTGACCGCTGATCGCAAACGCATCCGTGAAACGCTTTTCGATTTGACCATATCTCAACCGTCGAGCCGGCGGCACTGGCACCGTGAGCATTTTCTGGATCTCAAGGGTCACGCCATCAATCGAGCCGGTCTTGAAATCGACGAGTGTTTTCGACCATTGACGGCTGACGGCCGCCCGGCTTTTGAAAATCTCTATGCCGCCGGATCCATCCTGGCCCATTGTGATTGGATGCGAATGAAATGCGGCTCGGGTCTTGCGATCGCCACGGCCTATGGCGCCGTCAAGGCCTATCTGAAAAACCGTTGAGTCGGTCGCTTCCGTTAGGTCTCCCGAATTTCTTCGGGTGGCGATCCCGGACCGAATGTGGGTTCGTGTCCGGCGTCAGGTTGAAATGTTGGTTCTTCGCTCATACTCATAAATGACATCTCAGTTGCGCGTTTCACATTTTCAAGAAAATGGGACCTCAGTTATGAGTGCTCATCCAGCTATCGCAACGGCGGATGTTGATCGATTGCGGACTCACGGTCAACTTGCCGCAACCGCGGAAGGGAGGTAAAACAATGGCCAAATATATCGGTGCCTTGGATCTGGGAACCACGAGCAATCGGTTTATCGTCTTCGACCACCAGGGCCGGATCATCGGCTTTGACCAGATGGAGCACGAACAGATTTTACCTCGGCCGGGCTGGGTGGAGCACGACCCAATGGAGATCTGGCGCAATTCTCAGGCCGTTATCAAAGGGGCTTTGGGAAAAAGCGGCATCAGCGGCGGCGACCTGGTCGCAATCGGTATCACCAATCAGCGTGAAACGGCCGTGCTGTGGGACAAAAATTCCGGCCGTCCCCTTTACAATGCGATTGTCTGGCAGTGCACCCGGTCCAATGACATCTGTCGGCGGCTGTCGGCCGGGCACGGACAGGACCGGTTTCGAGAAAAGACCGGACTGCCCATCGCGACCTATTTTTCAGGACCCAAGGTCCGCTGGATATTGGACGAGGTCCCGGAGGCCCGCACGGCGGCCCAAAAGGGTTCGGCCCTTTTCGGTACCATCGAATCCTGGATTATCTGGTGGCTGACAGGCGGGCCGAACGGCGGGGCGCACGTGACCGATGTCACCAATGCCAGCCGAACGCTCATGATGAATTTGAACACCCTCGATTGGGATGATGAGATTCTGAATGTGCTGGACATTCCCCGCCGGATCCTGCCGCGCATCGTCCCGTCCAGCGATCGGAATACCTGGGGTCATACGGCCAAAGACGGTGCCTTTAATTCAACCATTCCGGTGTGCGGTGCTCTGGGCGATCAGCAGGCTGCACTGGTGGGGCAGACGTGTTTTGAAGTCGGCGAGGCCAAGAACACTTACGGGACCGGATGCTTTCTGCTGTTGAATACCGGCAACGAACCCGTGGCTTCCCGACACGGTCTCCTGACGACCGTCGCTTACCAGGTCCGGGGGGAGAAACCGGTCTATTGTCTCGAAGGCTCGATTGCCATTGCCGGTGCCCTGGTGCAATGGCTGCGGGACAATCTCGGTTTGATTGACGCGGCACCGGATGTCGAAACCCTGGCCCGCACGGTGCCGAACAATGGCGGCGCCTACATCGTGCCGGCTTTTTCGGGGTTGTTCGCCCCTTACTGGCGCTCCGACGCGCGCGGTGTCATCGCCGGCCTGACCCGATTCGTCAACAAGGGTCATCTGGCGCGTGCCGTTTTAGAGGCCAGCGCCTACCAGACCCTCGAGATCGTCGAGGCCATGAACAAGGACTCGGGAGTGGCTCTGACTAGTCTCAAGGTCGACGGCGGGATGGTGGCCAACGAGCTGCTCATGCAATTTCAGGCGGACATCCTGGACGTTCCGGTCATTCGTCCGGCTGTCACCGAAACCACCGCTTTGGGGGCGGCTTACGCGGCCGGGCTTGCAGTGGGCTACTGGTCCGATAGTGACGAACTCCGGCACAACTGGGCGGTCGACAAAACCTGGGAGCCGCAAATGGATCCGGCCGAGCGGCAAAAGGGGATCGGTGACTGGAAAAAAGCAGTCGCGAGAACATTTAACTGGGTAGAATAATGCTTTTCGAATTCGGCACGGCGAACCGCATCATCTTTGGTGCCGGTGCGATCGAACGCGTGGGACGGCTGGCTGCAGATCTGGGGCGACGCGCCTTGGTGGTCACCGGCCGCTCACCCGAGCGTGCCGATGCGCTCGTGCAACAGTTGAAAAAACACGATGTCCTCGTCGGTCGTTTCAGCGTAACCGGCGAACCGACATTGGGGCTGTTGACGGAAGGATTGTCTCAGGCGCGAGCTCATGGTGCCGATGTGGTCATCGGTTTTGGTGGCGGCAGTGTCATCGATACCGGCAAGGCTTTGGCCGCGCTGGTTAACAATCCCGGTGACATAATGGACTATCTGGAAGTCATCGGTCGGGGCCGGCCGCTGACGAATGTTCCGGCGCCTTGTATCGCCGTTCCGACCACGGCTGGCACCGGGGCCGAGGTCACCTGCAACGCTGTTTTGAAATCGACCGAACACGACGTAAAGGTCAGCCTGCGCAGCCCGATGATGTTCCCGCGTTTTGCGGTCGTCGACCCTGAGGTGACGCTGTCGCTGCCACCGCCAGTTACGGCCGCCACAGGCATGGACGCCCTGACCCAGCTCATCGAAGCCTTCGTGTCGAAGAGATCGAATCCCCTGACCGACAGTTTGTGCCGCGGTGGAATCAAAAGGGTCGCCCGCTCTTTGAGAACAGTCTATTTTCAGCCGGACGACGCGGAAGCCCGCAGCGACATGTCCCTGGCCAGCTTGTTCAGCGGCCTGGCGCTGGCCAATGCCGGGCTCGGTGCGGTTCACGGCATAGCCGGACCGCTGGGCGGTCTGTGCGACGCACCCCACGGTGCGATTTGTGCAAAACTACTGCCGACCGTCGTGAAGGCCAACGTGCAGGCCCTGCAGATTCGAGAGCCGACTTCGGCGGCCCTGGTCCGGTACCAAGAGGTATTTCGTTGGTTGACCGGCTCCCGGACCGCAACCGCAACCGACGGCATCGAATGGCTCCATCAATTGGTCAGGGATTTGCAGATCCCACCACTTAGCGATTACGGGTTGCAGCCAAGTGACACGGCGAGATTGGTGCCTCAGGCTCAGAAGGCCAGCAGCATGCAGACCAACCCGGTTTCTCTGACCGCCGCGGAACTGGCGGAGATTTTGTCCGAGGCCATCACAGCGAGGGGTTTGGTACGAAAATAGAATCAGAGCCGCAAATAGAAACTTGAAACTTGAAACTCGAAAAGCGGAAACAGTGGTGGTTTAAGGGCCATGAGCGTTTAATCGATAAAATCGATGATGCCCTTTAACTGACCAAACTGACTTAGCCGACTCAATCCCGCCGCGTCGGGACTAAACCGGCTCAACGGACTCAACTGACACAACCGAAAAAGGTTTGCACCTCCGCCCGGATGAACGGTTTCGAAAGACGGCTTAAACTCGCCGCTAACGGGCTCAGACAGTCAGCCGCTGTTCGCAACCGCTCATCCGGGCTCCGGCGCGTCATTTTCATGCACCGTGGCGGCCCAAAGGACGCGTCATTTTGTTAACGTTATTGAGATCACGATCCTAAAAAATGCAGAAGGGAAACAAGATGCCGAGCGCGAACCCGGTGACCACTTTCGACGAATACCAGCTCAGGGCTCGCGGGCGCCTTTCAACTGCCCGGGAAACCATCAAAGTTTACCGGGACATGGCCGGCGCGGCCCCCCATTGGAATCCGGCGCATGTTCTGCAAGCGGAATGCCGGGCGGCGATCGACCTGCTCGACAAAATGACGGAGAGATTGGACCGCAAGCTGGTCGTCACCCTGATCGGACCCAGTGGGGCCGGCAAATCGACCCTCTTGAACGCCCTGTCCGGTGACGACAGGCTCTCGCGGGCCGGCGACGACCGGCCGACGACCAAAGAAGTGGTTGTTTTTTGCCGGTCTCGATCCGATGCCGACCTTCTGCTCTCAGGCCTCACACCCGATACGGTTTCCGTGGCCCAGCGTCCGGGCGCCGCCGGGCTTGAGCACGTCATTCTGGTGGACACCCCCGACATGGACAGCACGGAAAGCGAAAAGTTCCACCCGGTCCTGGAGAAAACCCTTGGGCTGACAGATGTGCTGGTGTGCGTGTTGAACGCCGAGAACCCGAAACGCCGCGACACGATCGTTTTCCTGAAGCGTTTCGTCGACCTCTTCCCCGGCAGTGCGCTTTACGTGGTCTTGAACCGCTGCGATCGCCTTCCGGAAGACGAATTGAAGGCCACCATTTTGCCGGATCTCCGAAACCACCTCGAGGCTTCATGGCAAAGAGAGGTCGACCACATTTTCTGCATCAGCGCCCGCAGCCACCTCAATGACCCCCGCTGGCCCGAGGATGAAAAACCGTTCCACGACTTCGACCAGTACCCGCAGCTACGGGACCTGATTTATGGAACCCTGAGCCGGGGCGGTCGCTTCGTCAATACCCGCGTGGAGCGAGCCGATCACTTGGTGGAGTTGGTCCGGCGGTCTGTCCGCTCAAATGTTGCGGAGGTGAAGGACCGGCTGATCGGCGTGCGCAGGGATGTTCTCGTGCTGGAGCAAAAGGCGACGACGGCTGCAACGGCCGCCTTTAAAGAGAGCGGCACGCAGATGATGACCGGCGTTCAGGCCATGTTCTATCAGAATCTCGCCGGGCGGTGGTGGGGTCCGGTCGGATGGCTGGTGGCCCTCTGGGCCCGGTTTCTCATGGCCGGTGCCGGGGTGGTGGCCACGCTGCGTTTCGGCAACCCGGTGCTTCAACTCTGGGGGCTCGTCTCCTCTCTGGTGCGCTACCGTAAAACCCGTAGCGCGGTCGAAGAGGCCGCTACCGGTGGAGAAATGGCGCCGGTGATGCTTAAGTACCGCTTCACGCTCCAGCAGGCCTGGCCGGATATTGCCGATAAATTGATTGCCCTGGGATTCAACGGCGGGGTACGGGACGCCGCCGCCGTTCTGCCGGACGAAAAGGCGCTGCAACAGCACCTGTCGGCTTCATGGAAATCCAAAATGGAGGCGGTGATGGAGCAAAGGGCTGCTTCCGTGTCGGGCTTTTTTTTGCAGCTGGTCTTCAACCTTCCGACCCTTGCGGTCATGGGACTCTTTGCCTTTCAGAGCGTTAAGAGTTTTCTTTTTCAGTCGACCCTTTCATCCGGATACTTTCTGCATGCGGCGGTCAGTGTCCTGATGGTGTGGTTGCTCTCCTTTGTTCTATTTCAAGTCATCGTGCGGTTCGCCAGCGGTCGGAATCTGCTCGACAGGACCTTCAGGCGGTTGGTCGACGGGGTCGACCCCGACGGCAGTGAACTGCTGAGTCGCTCGATCGTGACAGAAATCGACGCCGTTCTGAGGTTGAATGACGTGTAGTGTCGCCGTCGGATCAGCGAATATAAAAAAAGAGAAAAGAGTACACCTCTGCAGAGACAGTGGCCCAACTGACGAAAAAGCGGCGCAATCTCCCGGCGGTGTCGACCTTGTTTGTTTTCCTTGACACCCTTAATTCATGTAATTACAATGTGACCACAATAAACCTTTAGGAGACCATCCATGAGAGCGCGCATCGTAAAAATCGGTAATTCCCAAGGAATACGCATCCCAAAGCCGCTCCTTGAACAGCTTGAAATTAAGGAGGATGTCGATATCGAAGTTGAAAACAACCAAATCATCATACGGCCGGTTTCAAAACCAAGATTTGGATGGGAAGAGCTATTCAGAGAAATGGCCAAAAATGACGATGATGCTCTCATCGATGGCGAGTCATCCATTAATAATACCTGGGATGAAACAGAATGGCAGTGGTAGCCCAACGTTTTGACGTCTTTCTGGTTAATTTAGATCCTACGATGGGCTCGGAAATTAAGAAAACGAGACCTTGCCTGATCATATCACCTGATGAAATGAACCGGCATATCCGGACTGTTATTGTTGCTCCGATGACAACTGCAGGAAAAAACTATCCCACTCGGATTTCTTGCACATTTCAAAATAAAAAGGGGCAGATCGTATTGGATCAAATCCGCACGATTGACAAGGCGCGATTCATCAAAAAGCTCGGTTCAATCGATGCTCAAGTTCAGGTTGAAGTGATTTCCACGCTTCAGAGGTTGTTTGCTTTTTAATCGCATCATCGGCACCCTTCTTTGTTTTCCGATTGAATTGCAGCAAAAGGGCCGCTCATTGACGCATCTTGACAAGTAGTCGTCGGTCGGCACTTCCTTCATACAGGTCCATCGGATCAGTGCATTACTCGAGCCGGTAGCCCGCAGCCAGCAGGGCGGTTTCGATCTCCTTGAGGTGTGTCGGTCCCCGGGTTTCGAGTTCCAGTTCGACATGGGTCACGTAAAGGGGAATGCCCCTGACATTGCGGTCGTGATAGATGTGCAGCACGTTGGCTTTCAGATCTGCGACCAGCACCAGGAGCCGGGCCAAAGCGCCCGGAACGTCCGCCATCCGGACCCGGATGCGCATTACCCGGCCGCTCTTGATGAGGCCCTGGCTGATGATCCGGCCCAGGAGCGGGCTGTCGACATTGCCGCCGCTAATCACCAGAACGGTCTTTCCTCCTTGGGGAACCCCCACGGCACCGTTCATTACCGCCGCCAGGGGTGCCGCTCCAGCACCTTCGGCCAGAATCTTTTCCCGTTCCAGCAACAGCAGTATGGCGGCCGCGATTTGTTCCTCTTCGACCAGTACCACCTCGTCGACGCATTCCTGGATGATGTCGAATGTCAGTTGGCCCACTTTTCTGACGCTGATGCCGTCGGCGATGGACGATCTTCCGTCGACTTGGGTGATGCGGCCTTTCATGATCGCATCATAGGCCGAAGGACAGCCCGCTGTCTGGACCCCGATGACTTGCGTATCGGGGGCCATTGCCCTGGCTACCGCAGCGATGCCGGATATCAGGCCGCCGCCGCCCACCGGTACCACGACGACGTCAGGATTCGGCATATCGTCGAAAATTTCGAGACCCACGGTTCCCTGCCCGGTAATGACGTCCGCGTCATCAAAGGGGTGGATAAAAAGACGGCCTTCAAGAGAAAGACGCTGCGCTTCGTCAAGGCACTCGCCGATACTCTGTCCGGAGATGACCACTTGTCCGCCGTACATGAGGGTGGCCTCTTCCTTCGAGATGGACACCCACTCGGGCATGACGATGGTTGCCGGTATTCCGAGTTGCCTGGCCGCCAGGGCCACTCCCTGGGCATGATTGCCGGCAGAAGCCGCCACAACCCCCCCGGGACCGATCTTATCCATGCATTTGAGCAGTTTGAACGTGGCTCCGCGAATTTTGAACGATCCGGTCTTCTGCAAGTTCTCGAGTTTGAGGTAAATCTCCCCGCCGAACATGCGGCTGAGGGCCGGCGAATTGACCAGGGGAGTCTTGAGGATTTTGTCTTCGATCAGGGCCGCTGCCTGCCGGAACTGCTCGATGGGCATCATGCTCCATTCCTTTTTTAGGGGGGGACGCTGCTGTGATTTTACCTCGAAAAAGAGGCGACTCTGAAACGATTGACGTGAAACTGCCCGAAACGGCGTCCGATTTACGAGACCCCGGTGTGACTGAGAGAAGGTCCCGCGAAATCGTGGGCTTGATCATCCGGAACGAATGGTCTAATAATGAAAAATTGATGCCGCTACCAGCGGTATCTTGTCGGCCCCCCTTTTTTACAACAACCGAAACCACGGAGGCATGTTATGGCATTTGTTCTTCCTTCCTACAAGTCGCCGGATCTGGAGCCTTTCAAGAGGTCACCCACCGTGGTTTTCAAACCGGTGGCGACTACCGGCGTGGCACCTGATGATTATCATGCCACCTCGGTTTATCCGGAATACTTCCACCTTCAGCCTGCGGAGTGGCGCCTTCTGGAAGAGTCGCGCATGGACTGCGTCGTGGTTCGCATGGAAGACGACCGGCTGCAGGTGACGGAATTCAGGAACCTCAAACCCGGGGACCAGGTTGCCTGCGGCCGACGGGAAAACGGTGAAGACGGTATTTACGTCCACACCGAAGCCTTCGAGTTTCCACCACACGTCAAGGAGAAGTTCGCTTTCCGCTCGCACTTGACCCGTGAGACCTCTTTTTCTATCGATTACGACGAACTCTACGATCTTCTCGGACACGAGCGCGAGCACGGGTTCATCCTGTGGGTTCTGGGCCCCGCCGTCGTCTTCGATCACGATTCGCGCCAGGCATTCGGCAAGCTGATCGATAACGGATTCGTGCACGGGTTAATGGCCGGAAACGCTCTGGCCACTCACGACCTGGAAGGGACCCTGTTCGGAACGGCCCTGGGGCAGGAACTCTACGCGAAGCGGACATTGGCTCTGGGGCATTACCGGCACCTGGACGCGCTCAACAAAATCCGCGGTATCGGTTCGATCGAAACCGCCGTTGCAAAAGGCGCCATCAAAGACGGGGTCATGCACGCCGTGATCCGGAAAAAGATTCCGTACGTGCTGGCAGGCTCCATTCGCGACGACGGCCCCATGCCCGAGGTGATCGCCGATGTCTACCGGGCCCAAGACCGGATGCGGAATTTGACCCGCAAGGCCACTACCATTGTCTGCCTGGCGACCCAACTGCACTCCATTGCCACCGGCAACATGACGCCTTCCTACACGGTGGCGGGCGGCGTGGTCCGGCCGGTCTACTTTTATACGGTGGACATGTCCGAGTTTGCGGTCAGCAAGCTGGCCGACCGGGGTTCGCTGACGGCCCGTTCGATTCTGACCAACGTCCAAGATTTCGTGGTGACCGTCGAACGGGGCCTCAGCAAGCGCTGCGCCTGAAGCCTGTTACTTAACGATCTGCGTTCCCGCCTTGCCCCGCATGGCCGCTTCAATGTCTACGATGGAGCAGATCACAGCCCGTTTGCTCCGGTTCTCGACGAACTGCATGGCAGCCTCGATCTTGGGCCCCATCGAACCGGCCGGAAATTGCCCTTGCCGAAGATACTCTCGGGCTTCTGCCGTCGTCATTACCGGCAAGAGTTCCTGGCCGGGCTGCCCGTAGTTGAGCATCGCTCCGTTTTCGTCGGTAGCGATAATAAAGACGTCCACCCTCGCCTCCTCGGCGAGCCTGACGCTGGCCAGGTCCTTGTCGATGACTGCATCCACACCGCAGAAAGTGCGCCCTTCGCGTATCACCGGAATGCCGCCGCCGCCGCAGCAGATGACGATGAAGTCAAGCTCGATCAGCCGGACGATTTCCCGCTTCTCGACGATGGTCACGGGGCGGGGGGATGTCACCACCCGTCGCCAGCCTTTGGCCGTTAACCGCGTCTGATAAGGTGCTCGGTTTGCACGGGTCCGGGTCAGAATCGGGCCGATGGGCTTGCTGGGGTCACGGAAGGCGGGATCGTTTTCGTCCACGACCACATAGCTGATGAGGCTCACAATTGGTTTGGCGTGAATTCCAAGTTCCATCAGCTGGCTGTCCAGTGTGGACTCGATCATGTAACCGATCTGCCCCTGAGTCTGGGCCACCAGGATCTCCAGCGGCAGCTGCGGCACCTTCTTGCAGCTTTCCTGCTGGAGTAACAGGTTACCCACCTGGGGACCGTTGCCGTGGGTGATGATAATCCGGTGTTCGTGCGAGAGCCGGGCGATCTGCCGGATCGGCACCTTGAGGTTCTCGAACTGTTCCTCGATGGTGCCTTTCTGCCCCTTGCGGATCAGGGCGTTGCCGCCCAGCGCCACCAATAAAATCGGTTTTGGATTGGGTGTCTTCATGGCGGCCTTGCGGCTACTGCATGGGTCTCTGCAGTTTCTCCATCAGGACTTCTTCAAGTGTTGGCGAGCCGTGGTCATGATATTCGTAGCGCACTCGCAGGTTCGGTTTTTCGATGTTGAGGATGCGGGGCAGATGGATCGGCGTGGCAAACAGCACCAAGTCGCAGTCGGCATTGGCGATGGTTTGCTCCAGGTCTCGGATCTGAGCGGGGCCGTATCCCATGGCCGGCAACACCTTGCCCATGTGGGGATACTTGGTATATGTGGCGATGATGGAACCCACTGCATACGGGCGGGGATCGATGATTTCGGCTGCACGGTGCTGCCCGGCAGCGATCAGGCCGGCACCAAAGGGCATCTCGCCGTGGGTTAACGTGGGGCCGTCCTCCACCACCAGCACCCTTTTCCCGCTGATTCGTTCCGGCTGGCTTACCAGGACCGACGACTCGGCCAACACGGTCTTCGCTTTGGAGGCATAGCGGTCAATGTTACCGCGGACCTGCTCCACCTTCTCGGGGGGTGCGGTGTCCACCTTGTTGATCACGGCAATGTCGGCCATCAGCATGTTGGTTTCCCCCGGGTAATACAGCCGTTCGTGACCGGCGCGGTGGGGGTCGAAGAGCACGATGTGCACATCGGGGAAATAGAACGGTGTGTCGTTATTGCCGCCGTCCCAGACGATGACGTCGGCTTCGGTTTCCGCTGCTTTGAGGATTTTGCCGTAGTCGATTCCGGCATATACCACAATGTCCTGGTCTACCAGTGGCTCGTACTCTTCCCGCTCTTCGATGGTGCAGTGGTGGGTATCGAAGTCCGCGTAACTGGAAAACCGCTGAACCTCCTGTAGCCGAAGGTCACCGTAGGGCATGGGGTGTCGAACCGCTACGACCCGGCGTCCGCGGGCTTTCATGATTTCGCAGACCTTGCGCGTGGTCTGCGACTTGCCGCAGCCGGTGCGCACGGCGCAGACGGCGACCACCGGCTTGGAAGCCCGCAGCATGGTGTAGGTGGCGCCGATCAGAGTGAAATCCGCACCACCGGCCATGACGACGGAGGCCTTGTGCATGACCTCCGTATGAGGCACGTCACTGTAGGAGAAGGCGACCAGGTCGGCCCTATGCTGTTGGATAAGTTCGCGCAACTGCTCCTCGGGAAAAATGGGGATGCCGGTCGGGTACATCTTTCCGGCTAGTTCGGGTGGGTAGCGGCGGTCTTCGATATCGGGGATCTGGGTGGCCGTGAAAGCGATGACCGCATAGCGGGGATTGTCCTTGAAATAGACGTTGAAATTGTGAAAATCCCGTCCGGCGGCCCCCATGATAATGACTTTTTCTATCATTTGATATCTCCATTACGCGATGAACGGCATCGAAAGATACGATCGTCGACCGCCAATCGACACCGGGGCGACGAGCGGTGCGATCGTTTGGAACCCCCCTCGCCGAATCATGGGGCATGCAGGTCTTTCTGAACTCTGCTGATCTCTGCCCGGATCGTTACGGTTTCATCCTTCTGAATGAACAAGCGGCGGGTTTTCTTCTTTTCGTGCCTGGTTCGAATAGTACTGGTGATATTCGAGAACTTTTTTGATGTAGATCTGGGTCGTACTGAAGGGCGGTATGCCATTATACTCCTGAACGCGCTGAATGCCGGCATTGTAGGCAGCCAGTGCCAGGCTGACATCTTGTTTGAAGAATTTCATGAGCTTTTTGAAATACCTGACGCCGGCGTTGATGTTTTGAACCGGATCGAAAATATCGTCGACGCCCATCGATTCGGCCGTGAGGGGCATCAGCTGCATCAGGCCGCTTGCACCCATCGGTGAGATGGCATGCGGGTCGTATCCGGATTCGGCGCGGATGATGGCCTTGATCATGGCCGTATCGACATTGTAACGGGCCGATGCCGCCGCGATAATGGTTTGAAAAGTTTGTTCGTGCTTGAACTTGGGAAGGTCCATCGGCGGCTTTTCAGGCGGCGGCCGCAATGTTGGACTCATTGCCTTGTCTGCCGATTGAAACGGTTGAAGAGAAAACCGCTGATTGATCTGCTGAATTTTCATCAGAACCCGAAAGGGGTCGAATGAATTGAGTTCCTGCGGGAACAACGATGGTATGGGGGGATAGCGGAAGGAAGCGGCAACTCCCGGTAAAACGTTACGGTTCATGACATCCATGGGCGGGAAGAACGCCACATAAAGGAGTGCCGCACCACAGATGAACCACATGGCCAGCATGTTGAGCGACCAGTTTTTACAGAACTCGGGTTTCATATTTTTTATTGGTCTGCAAAAATTCGATGCACATTATACTCTCTGATAACCGTATTCGGCCCGATGGTCAACACCCAAAATCGATCTATCGTACAAAAACAGGACCTGGAGGCTTCGACCGAAATGATCATGTGGCCGCATTCCAATATATCGATATTAAAGCATAAAATGCAATAAACATGCAAAGACGACCAATTTATGATTCGATGTAATATCAAACATTTAAGAAAATTGCCATTTTTCGTTTGCCCTGAATTAAGAAAACGGTGTTATATTGATCGGTACAGAAATCCATGAACAGGACCACGACATGCCCCTGCTGCGACGCCACAGGAAAATTATTTTTATCTCCACTGCCGTTCTTTTGATTCTCTTGACAGCCGGTGCCTACCTGCTCCCGAAACTCACTCTGATCATTCCGATCAAGGTCGATTATTCGCGCGTTGGCGCTCCCAGGGTTTACCTTCTGCCGGTCGACCGGCTTATTGAGGTCTCTGAGAATAAACGGGTCGGCGGCGTTCGCCACGCCGGTGCTTGGTTCTCATTTGCGACACCGTTCGACCTTGAGAAAAACTATGATTCCGAACACGCTCAAGCCTTTTTGTTTGGCAATCGAAAGTCATTTGTCGTCTCCCCGCAGCTGGAAACGGAAAGGATCGTAAAGAAGCTGTTGGCAGGGGGAACCGCTGAAACCCGCAAGATGAAACGCCTGCTGGGAGAGGAAAACATCGCATCCGAGTATGCCGCCTTGGACCTGTGTCTGACAACAACACCGGAGCCCGTCGGGCTGTCTTCCTCAATAAGGGAACTGTCGCGAACCAGTCTTATGCTGATTCTCAAAAAAGCGTTCAGTGGGCTCGGCGATGTGATCTACCGGTTCAGTCTCGGAGAGTCGAAAGGGTTTCAGTTCGGCAATCCGGCCACGGCATCAGACGTCTATGTTTATTTATTCAGCCCTTCCGACCGTATGTTCCGCATGAAATTTACGTCGATGACACAGGGGGTGATCGATTTTTTCCTCACCTCGATTGAATTTTCGGCACCGCCGAACCGCACCCAGACCGGTTGACCAAGTGCTGCCACGCGCCGGGAAAGCTAATAGCGCATCACAGGAGTGTATATGCAATATTTATTTCGTCAAAGATTGAAGAACAAGAGACCCTGCATCGGCACGATTGTCGGCGTCCCTTCGCCTGAAACCGCAGAGGTTCTGTCACTTGTTGGCTTTGATTGGATGGATGTCAAATCGGTCGACCCTATAGGCAGTTTACTTTTTAACGTACGGGAGATGAGATGGAACTTTTAAACGGCAAGGTTGCCGTAGTTACCGGTGCCAGCAAGGGCATAGGGCGGGCGACGGCACTCCGGCTGGCACGCGAAGGTGTCGCCCTGGTTGCCGGTGCCACCGGTTTGGAACGATTGGAGACAATGAGGGAGGAAGCCGAAAGCCTGGGAGCAGCAATCCTCGTGCAGGCATGCGACGTCACCCGCCTGTCGGATTGCGAAGAGTTGGTCAAATCTGCCGTGAAACAGTTCGGGGGAGTCGATATTTTGATCAACAATGCCGGCATCGGGTACTCGGGACGTGTGGTTGACTCTAATCCACGGGAGGCGGACCGAATGGTGAGGGTCAATGTTCTGGGCGTCTATTACATGGCCCGTTCGGTTCTACCAGTCATGATAGACCGGAAAAAAGGCGACATCGTGAACATCGCCTCAGTCGCCGGTTTGAAATATTCACCCAATTTTGCCCTTTACTCGGCTACCAAATTTGCCGTGCGGGCCTTTTCGGAAGGGTTGCGCAATGAGGTGCAGGCACACAATATACGCGTGGCCACCGTGAACCCCGGCATGGTCGCTACCCATTTTTTCGATGCGTTCTCCGCAGAAGGTGTTGTCCTGCCGACAGATAAGGGCGATCTGCTAAAACCGGAGGACATCGCCGACGCCATTCACTTCGCCCTGACGCGGCCGCGCTCCGTGGCTCTAAATGAGGTAACGATACGGCCTTACTGGCAGGAGCGATGATGAGATAGCGACGGTTGAGAAGATGGCGGCTGCCGGTTTTAGAACCAAGGTATATGAAAGATATTTTTACATCAAATTACATTTCCGAGCAAACACCTGAGATAAGATTCCTTGAGGGGGCCATCGGGGATTTCCTGCAAGCGCCGGTGGCAATTAGGACACAAAAAAAGGGGGCCGTCCATTTTGCGGATGTCACAACTGATGATCTCTGCCTCGCAGGCGTCACAGCGGCAAAAAATTTTCTGAATCTCGGAGCTTTCCATAGAGCGGCACCAGCCGTCGAGTTGAACACCGATACCAAAAGCAGGTTGCGGGGTCGTCGGCAGGGGAATGCACCTCTTGACCGTTGCATTGCAGAGCTTGAAATCCGGCGGGCAGGTCAACGCCTCCGAATTCTTCTCGATAAGGACTCGGCAGGCATTGCCGTCCTTTATCGCGTTGCCGCCGACGAAATACAAACCGTCGATGCTGCTGTTGTGTATGGTGGCAGGGTAAAACTGCTCCTTGCGGCCGATACAGTACATCACCGGCATTTCACAGGTGGTGCGAGGCCATCTTCTCCGGTCGGTCGGGTTCATCTTCTCATACCCTTATTGTGAAGGCTGTCATGCTGACGTCTGGCCTTTGCCGGGATTGGCGACTGATGGCCCGCGAGCGCCGTGTCTCCTGCTGGTTTCAGTCGTCACCCAAATGCTTTCCATGTTGTTGAATTGCGAATCAATTGTTAAGTTCCTTAAAATTATAATTAAAATTAGCTATAGTCAATACTTTTTCATCCTGCTGAGGTCACGCTTTTCTGTCAGCAGTTGCAGACCACGGCCATTAACGTCCTTTTTACACTGTGTTACATATGAATTACTTTAACAAGCCTGTCTATAGGGGAAGAGCTTCAATTTATTTGGGGGAATACCATAATATGGGGATTTTTTCCCGGACGTGCAGGCGGCAGTGCCGTCATGCAGGAGGATAAAAAGAAAAATCCGAGCTACGCGCGTGCTTAGGTCGTGTGCGACATACCTTTCAGAATCTGACCACGCTTTTTGTCGTTGTTCAGATCGATGTCGGTTCGCGTTCGATAATCCCCGTCAGGCAGCCGACCGCGCCGGCAGCCTTGGCCAGTTCGCCGACCTCGATCGTCAGACAGCAGATACCGAGGTCCTCATAAAAGGCCTGGGTGTTGGGGTTCCCGGCCGGCATGAGGATTTTTCGCGGGCCGATGGTGACAAAGTTCAATGCAAATCCCCGAATCGCTTCGACCTCATCCGGAATGAAATGAACGGTGTAGCCATGGTTGCGTAAAGCCTCCACCGCAACGTGGGACAGCTGGCGCGGCCAGGCGAGGGCCAGGCTGCGGTCGACCAACCGCAGCATTCCCATCAAATGCATGGTGCCGAACGGCAGGTCGACCTGGATGACCCGAACATTCATCTCCAGCAGCAGCGCGGTCACTTGGGATGCCCCTTCGGCGTTGGTGCGGAGCCCTCTGCCTAACATAACAGTTGACGGATCGATCCAGGCGGCATCGGCACCTTCGAAGGTTCCCCGACCCCGAACGGACTTCAGTATCGGCACACCCAGTTCGGCCAGTCGCCGGGCGACCCAGCGTTCTTCACCCGCCCGGACCGTTGACGCCGGCCGAGCCAGGACGGCGCCCTCCGGTGTCATGAACATCAAATCGGAAACAAACATCTGGTTTGGTAAACTGGCCACTCCAGGCTCGACATAAAAGACCTTGATGCCGGCCTGGATGTACGCCTGAGCGAGCGTCTCGTGCTGACGACAGGATTTTTCCACATCCAGTCGAGCGAGCATCTGGACCGTGTCCGGGTTTTGCGTGGTTCGAAGTTCCGGACCCGGCCGGTGAAGAAGGACCGCTTTCAGTGCGGCCCATTCGTTTGACTGACCGTAATGGCCCCAGATGCGACCGGCTTCTTCTCGCAATGAACTTCTTCGCGGAGACCAACCGCGGCCGCCGTAAGCCGACGTGTTGTGCAGGAAATCTAAATTCACCGACCCACCTCGATTTCTTTATATGGATTACAGCCCATGATCCACCTGCCGGACTGCCAGCCGAACCATTAGATCATCTAAACGGAATATTCAAGCCTATATGTCGTCATTGCGGTTTCGTCCCAATAAGGGCAAAAATTGACATTTCCGGCCGATACAGTACAATTAACAATCATCGCTACTCTGCCGGATCAGCGGCGGTCGATTTGCCGGCGAACGTGTCGAGGTTGAGACCGCGAGTCACCGTAATCACTGAATGAACAGGAGGGAAAATGAAGCTATCGGCTATCGCAGCGATTGCAGTCATCGGTTTAGGTCTCGTTGGATTCAGCGGGTGTGCCCCCCGTACCCAAGTTGCGTTAAAATACCAACCGGCGCTCATCAAACAATTTCCCTGCCGCAAGAGCGTTTCAATCGTCACTTTTAAAGACGCTCGCAATAAAACTACAATCGGTGAAACGCAAAAGGGCGAGCCGATTTATGCGACCACCTCCGTCTCCGAATGGATATCCAGGGCACTCTACGATGAACTCAGGCGTGCCGGATGTCGGGTCGAATATCACGACGCGGCTTATGCTTTCGATACCGATGTCACGCTCACTGGCGAAATCAAGGCCCTCAACCTAATTCAGATGACGTACACTGAATACGATTCCGACATGCGCGTAAACATTATCCTCGAGAAGCACGGCCAACGGGAATTCAGCAAGGAGTATTACAGCACCTTCACGAAGAAGACGCTCCCATCTTCCGGTGTGTCCGAGGAGGTTCTCACCGAACTGCTGCAGGGAATGGTTCAGGAAATCGTACCGGACCTGCGCAGCCGTCTCGAGTGAAAAAGACTAAACTTCTTGTTCCCTTGATGCCGAAAATAAAACCTGTCATTTGAAAGGACTTCTCGGCGTGGCCATTCAACAAAAGCGCGGTCCGGCAACAATCATCGGTGTCATGCAGCAGAAGGTGTTCGGACTACCAGTCGATCTTGCAGTCATTTTCAGCAACTATAAGAATGCCTACAAGAAGAGAATTGAAAAACGTCAGCGCTGGTTCATTGTTAGACTATCGTTCTTAAAGCCTTTCCTCGATTTGGACGAAAAAATCCTGCAGGTTACCACCGGGCACTCGCCCACAACCATTTTCGAGAAAATGGGCCTCGGTTGGCTTTTCGTTTATCTAAAACGATCGCTGCTGGTGTTTACCGACCGGCGTATCTTTCATGCAGCCTTTTCTTGGTGCCATGTCGGCCATCTTAGAAATCTCCTTACTGGCTGTGGTCGGCACCGCCTATAGCAACCTGGTCCACGGCGAAAAATCGTTCTTGTTGGCCGGTGCCGTAACCCTTTTTATTCTCGAAAAAATAGCCGTTGCCGTTCATGCCGGTGTTTTCATTAGAGAGTTTGTACTTCGCCAGAAAAAGTCAGACTTTCAATCAGTTAGCGATCAGGCCGGCTAATAAGATCGTTCCAGGCGCTTGGCGTTCGGTGCGTTGCGATCGGTGATGCCGACCGATGCCGAAGCCCCCAGAAACCCTTTCGAAACCGCTCTACCGGTTCCAGGAAAAAAGCCACGCGCCAATCGCCAGGAAGGCAAGGGTCATCAAAGCCAGAACGGCCAGCTCAGGGCCCACGTCGATCAGCCCGGCGCCATCGTTCATGATCTTTCTGACGGCCTTCAGGAGGTGGGTCAGGGGAAAAATATTTGCAAAGCTTTTGACCCAGTACGGCGCTCCTTCTATCGAGAACCAGACCTCGGACAGAAACATCATCGGCCAGGCGATGAAGTTCAATAATCCGGTGGCAAATTCCTCGCTGGTTCCCCGCGATGCGATCACCAACCCGAGTGCGGTCAAACTGAGGCTGCCGACGAAAAAAACGACCGCCAGATCCACATATGAGCCTTCAACGTGAAATGAAAAGATCAAATCGCAACCGATCCAAACCACCGCAAGGGTGAACATCAGCAGAAAGATGCGCGAGAGCATCTGGGCGCTCAGATATTCGAAGGCCGTCAGCGGTGTCGCCTTCAAGCGCTTCAGTACGCCGTTTTTGCGGTAGCGGACGACCACGTAACCCACCCCCCACAGTGCGCTGAACATCATGTTCATGGTCAGAATACCCGGAAAAAACCAGTCGACATAACGGATCTGCCGTCCGCTGATTTCATTCTTTTGGGCCGGCAGACTCTGGCCCGGCGGGAGCAGGCTGCTGCGGAAGATTTTTTCCACGATATAGCCCTTGGGAGATGTATTGTTGAGCCAGTACGGGTAGGGTGGCGGACCGGCCTTTATCAGGAAATCGATTCTGTAGTGTTTGAGCTTGTCGAAGGCCTCGTCGGCGGTTTTGAACCCGACGAACTGGATGTATTGTGTCCGACGAAACTGTTCGGGAATGTCCAAAGATGCCGGAACCGCGTTTTCGGTTTCAACGGGAAAGACGCCGACCTTGTATTCGGCATAGCGGTCGCCGCCGAAAATCAGGCCGAATCCGCCAATGATCAGGAACGGGAACAGGAAGTTCCAGCCGAAGGCGGCCCGATCACGTAAAAATTCACGATTTCTGGCGACAAAAAGCGTCCAGAGCCTGTTAAACTGCATGACTATTCTCTCAGCTGACGTCCGGTCAATGTGAGGAAGACATCTTCGAGGTTCGGTGACCGCACCGCCATGTCCTTCAGGTTGACATTCTTGGCGACGAGTTCCGCCACAAAGCCGTTGAGATCATCGGTCATCATCTCGATTCTGTCCTGAACAACTTGGAAGGGAACGGAAAGCGGCGGCAGTGACGGATTAAAACTCGTCGACGGCAGCTCTACGGTGACACCGCCACAGTGGCGTTTGATCAGCTCCGCGGGAGATCCCCGGGCGATGATGCGGCCGTAATCCATAATGGCAATCTCGTCACACAAAGCCTGTGCTTCTTCCATGTTGTGGGTGGTCAGAACAATGGTTCGGCCGCCAGCCTTGATTTTCTGAACGACCTCCCAGAGATTGCGGCGCGCTTGGGGATCGAGACCGGTGGACGGTTCGTCGAGAAAAACCAGTTCGGGTTTGTTGACCAGTGCCAGAGCCAGCATAAAGCGCTGCCGCTGCCCGCCGGATATGCGGTCGTTGTATTGGTTCAGAAAGTCTTGCAGGTGACACATGGCGATCAGTTCCTGCAGATCGGCTGTTTTCGTATAAAGGTTTTGAAAAGTGGCCAGGGTTTCATGGACCGTCAGAAACGACAGCAGGGCGGTTTGCTGAAACAAAATTCCCACCTCTGCCCGAAACGTATCGGTCCGCGGTCGGCCCTTGTAGAGGATTTCGCCTTTCGTCGGAGCGATGATGTCCTCGATGACCTCTATGGTCGTCGTTTTGCCGGCACCGTTCGGACCCAACAAGCCGAAACAGGTTCCCTGCGGAATGGCAAAGGATACGCCCCTGACTGCCTCCGTACGGCCGTACTTCTTAATCAGGTTTTTTACTTCGAGAAGAGCCATCGATTATCACTTACAGGCTGTCGCTTTAGCACAAAACGGTCTAAATTTTAGCTACTATAACCATTCAAGCGAGGTTATCAATCGGCATTTGGCTTGACAACAGTGACCACGGGGGTTAATTTCCCCTCGTTTCGCCGGCCCCCGTCGGCAGGGGTGCCGATCGCTGCGAACCGGCGAGGAATGATTTTCACTGCGAAGCTATTTCGGGTGCACATGCAGTTATCTGGAGGAAGGATGCCGGTTATTCTGTCGATCGTGGGTAAATCCGGAAGCGGGAAAACGACGTTGATCGAAAAATTGGTCCCGGAGTTAAAGCGCCGGGGCATGCGGATCGGCACGATCAAGCATGCGGCCCACAAAATCGAGATGGACAAACCGGGAAAGGACAGCTGGCGGCACAAACAAGCCGGGGCCGATACCGTTATGGTAGTGGCACCCCAAACCATTGCCATGGTCAAGAGCATGCCCTCAGCGAACCTGGATGGACTCGAAAAATATTTCGACGACGTCGACCTGGTCCTGACCGAAGGATTCAAGTCCGGTCCCATGCCGAAAATAGAGGTGTTCCGTCAAGCAGCGCATGCGGAACCCTTGTGCCGTGGCGATGACCAGTTGATTGCCTTCGTGACGGACACGGCGACTGATTTGGGCGTTCCTGCCTTTGGATTAAACGATGTCGCTCAACTGGCCGACCTGATCGAAGAGCGTTTCAGTACCGCTCGCCAACCGTCCGCCGGGTACCGAAACCCTCCGCGGTCCACCGACATTTCCGGTTGAGCATTCGCGTCATCTATTCGCCGGCTGAAATTTACAGTACGAACACACCTTCTCCTTTATAATTCTCTCATAGCACGCTGATTTGTAAACTAAACACTCATGGCCATTCGGGCCGCCACGGTGCATGAAAATGATGCGCCGGAGCCCGGATGAGCGGTTGCGAACAGCGGCTGACTGTCTGAGTCGCCGGGGTCTTAGACCGGACCCAAAGCCGATGCCGCATAAAAGGCAAGACATTGGGATCAAATTGATAACCCTTATTTTAAGGACGGGCCTGGTCCGGGCTTAGAGACGTTGGCTGCGAGTTTCAGCCGCGATTCGTAATCGGTTATCCGGGCTCCGGCGCCCACCTTATTTTTGTTTTAAAATGACTTGTTAAAATCCCTCCCGACCTCCTTTTGTCCAAGGGAGGCGAGTTTCCCCCTTTTCAAAAAGGTGGTTGGGGGGTCTCTTCAAAATAAGGTTGTCTGCTGGAAAGATGTTATACGGAGAGTGGACCAAAACAAAAAGGGGCTCGCTGTCGAGCCCCTTTTTGGTATCCAGATTGAGTGACGGTTAGGCGACTTCCAACTTCTGGCGGTCGGCCATATCCATCAGCACCCGCTCGCGGGCCTTGTCGATGCCCAAGGCCCTGCGCTTCTTGTCGATGTGCTCGATCATCATGCGGGCCAGTTCATAGGGGTCAGGCGAAAATCCCCATTTGCCGAGCCCTTGTTTTTCCAGGCCATCGAAGAGCAGTTTGTAGAATTTGGTCTCTTCCACGATCGGGAAGGTGACGCCGAACACGGTGTAGACACCCGATGCTACGAAATAATGGCCGATGCTGATGGCCTTCTCGCTCATCCATTCGGGCGCGGCGCCGGCCACCGGCAGGTCGGCGATGCTGTCGCCCAGGCCGCCCTCATTGACCATTTCGGCGCAGGCGATCAGGATCCGGCTGTTGTCGACGCAGGAGCCGATACCCAGAACCGGCGGCATGCCGACGGTCTCGCAGACCTCGCGCAGCCCCGGTCCTGCCATGACCGCCGCTTCGGGCGTGGTCAGGCCGGCCTTGGCCAATGCGACCTGGGAACATCCGGTCTGCACGACCAGGACGTCGTTTTTGATCAGCTCCTTGACCAGTTCCACGTGGACCCAGTCCTGCTTGACCCGCGGGTTGGTGCAGCCGACCACGCCGGCCACGCCGCGGATGCGGCCGTTGATGATGTTGTCGTTGAGCGGCCGGTAGGAAGCCCGGAACGTGCCGCCGAGCATGTACTTGATGTACTCGTGGGAGAACCCGTGGACGCCGATGTTGCGGATCTGCGGGATTTCCACTTTGGCCTTGCGGTTCTTGAAACGGCTGATGGCCTTGATGACCACCTCGTCGGTGCAGTCCTTGGGGTTGTGCTCGTGGAACTCGATGTGGGTGGCACCCTCGATGTGGCAGCGCGGGTTGGTGGTGATCAGGGGTGTGCCGTAGCACTCGGCCACCTTGGCCAGGCCCTGCTTGATGCACTGGACATCGACGCACATGACGTCGACCGCGCCGGTCACCAGCACCGCTTCGGTCGACATGAAGTTGCCGGCGTGGGGGATGCCGTGACGCACCAGCACTTCGGCGCCGGAGCAGCACATGCCGGCCAAATTGATGCCCTTGGCACCGGCTTTCTTGGCCTCTTCGATTAGGCTCTGTTCATTGCACGATTCGATCATCGATTCGAACAGGTTGGGCTCGTGGCCGTGGACGATGACGTTGACGTAGTCTTCCTTGAGCACGCCCATGTTGACCTCGATGCTGATGGGCGAAGGTGTGCCGAAAAGGATGTCGGAAATTTCGGTCGCCACCATGGAGCCGCCCCATCCGTCGGCCAGGGCCGTGCGGCTGCACTGTTTGGTGATGTTCTCGTAGTGCTGATCGACGCCCATGTGGGTGCGGTGCATGATCTCCATGATCTCGCGCATCGAACCACGGGGGACGATGCCCAGTTTGCGCCAGGTTTCCAAAGTTTTTGCAGGGACACGATCGGCAAAGGGGATTTCCCCTTCCACCTGGGTGTAGGTTCGTTCCAATTCTTTGTAAAGGTCTTTGGCAATGTCCATCATCTCGCGGCCTTCGGTTTCAATGCCAATAGAGCGGGCCACCTCTTCCAGTTTGACGGTGTCCTTGATCTTGTAGTCCTGAATGTTGCCGTTGACCACTTCCCGGAACAGGTCGAGCATGCTCATGCCGTGGTCGGTGTGAGCGGCACATCCGGAGGCGACCATGCGGGCGAAGTTACGGGCCATGATGGTGTCGATGGTGGCGCCGCAGACGCCGACCTTGCCGTAGGGGTCCTTGGCATTCAGGCGACAGGGGCCCATGGAGCAGTGCTTGCAGCAAGCCGAGTTCGCACCGATGGGGCAGGCCTTCATGCTGACGGCCCGGTCAAAGGCGGTTTCCACGCCGTCCCGCTTGGCTTTTTCAAGCATCTGGATCGTGGCGTCGCAGGTCGTCAGGTCCCGGAAGTTGATCTCCTTTTCCTTTTTCGCGATGATTTTTTTTTCTTCTGCCATAATTGCTCCCTTCGTGGTGAGGTTGTTAAAAGACGATTATTGTAAATTAATACAAAAACTTAAACCAATCCATCCACAGCGACGTTTAATAGTAATGATTACTATTAACCCTACAGGGGGGATTTATCCTTGTCAAGCAAAAATAAAAAAAATTGCCAGTGCAAATTTTTTATATTATGCAAGCAGTTAAAGATCACTGTCGACACCTGTCCAACAAGATTCAGACGATCGTCTTACTGTCAACTGTGTGTCGCCGAACACGCATTCAACGGCACCCGAGCATCGATCGGCGCGGATATCAATTCAGGATGGAAGGAAAAGACTTATGACGAAAGAAAATCCGGTAACAATTTATTCCCTCAGTACCTGTAGCCACTGTAAGTCGACCAAGAAAATGCTTTCCGAGTGCACGATCAAGTACGAGTTCGTGGATGTCGATCTGTTGGAGGGAGACGAGCGCAAAGCGATTCTGGCGGATGTGAAAAAATTCAACCCGAAGTGCTCTTTTCCGACGATCATCATCGGAGACAAGGTCATCGTGGGGTTTAAAGAAAAAGAGATCAAGGAGGCGCTGGGATTATAATGGATGCTCAGAAACTTTATGAAATGATGAAAAAGGTTCAAGAGCCGAAGGGGTATTATTTCAATGCAGACAGGGAAAGAACCTTCGAGCTGCTCGACGCCCTTATTCAGAACAAGGAACGATACGGTTATATGGGCTGCCCCTGCAGGCTGCTTTCCGGCGATCGCGAAAATGACCGCGATATCATCTGTCCTTGCATTTACAGTGTGCCGGACATCGCCGAGTTCGGCAGTTGCTATTGTAACCTTTATGTGTCCAGGGACTGGAACGAGAACAAGATTCCACATGCCTACGTGCCGGAGCGCCGGCCGCCGGAGAAAACCAAATTTTGAAAATCTTGACTTTTTAACAGTTCCATCGCATTATAATTACAACGCAACTGGTTGAAAATTCTGAAGGTTTAATTCCAACCGATGATTCGTTTTTTGCAGTTGTTTCATGAAGGGGGTATGACGATATGGAGGAGTGTGAAATAATTGTCAACACGGGATTGCGGGGGGTGACAGTTGCCAGCACACGCATCAGCGATGTGGACGGCAAAAAGGGGCGATTGATCTACCGCGGGTATCTGGTGGGCGACCTGGCGCAACGGGCCAGTTTCGAGGAAATCGTCTATTTGCTCTTATACGAGAGGCTGCCGAAAAAAAATGAACTGGCTCAATTCAAAGAGCGGTTGACCGCCGAGCGCGCGATTCCGCAGGCGGTGGTCGCGGCCTTGAAAACCCGTCCGTCCGAATCGATGCCGATGGACATCCTGCAGGCCGGGGTGTCGCTTCTGGCCAACCACGATCCGGAAGCGAGCAGCCAGACCAAGGCGGCGGCGGAACGTAAAGCGGTGCGGTTGATCGCCAAGTTTCCGGTGCTGCTGGGGGCTTGGGGACGGATCCGGCAGGGCCTGGAGCCGGTTGAGCCGGCGCCGGATCTCGATCATGGCGCCAATTTTCTCTACATGCTCACCGGTGAGCGTCCGGCCGAGGATGCGGCCCATTACATGGATGTGGCACTGGTGCTGCATGCGGAACACTCCTTTAACGCTTCGACGTTTACGGCACGGCAGGTGGCCTCGACGCGGGCGCACATGTACGCATCGGTTTCGGCAGCGGTCGGTTCGCTGTCCGGGGACCTGCACGGCGGAGCGAACGTGCGCGTGATGCAGATGCTCAAGCAGATCGGTTCGGTGGACCGCGTGGAGGAATATGTGACCTCACAGCTGGATGCGGGCAAGCTGATCTTTGGCCTGGGACACGCGGTGTACAAGGTGGACGATCCGCGGGCCACGATCCTGGCGCCGATGTCCGAGACGATGGGACGCCGGATAGGCGAGCCGCAATGGTATGAGATTTCGCGCGCGCTCGAAGAGAAGGGCAAGGCCCTGTTCAAGGAACGCAAGGGGATCGATATATTCACAAACGTGGATTTTTACAGCGCTTCGCTTTACTATGCGATGGGGATTCCGATGGACTTCTTTACGCCGGTGTTTGCGGTGTCACGGGTGGCAGGCTGGACGGCCCACGTGATCGAAGAGCAGTATGCCGGTGCGGCGGAAAAACCGGCCCTCTACCGGCCCGCATCAGACTATGTCGGGGACTACTGCGGACCGGACGAATGTGCCTTCGTGCCGATGGACAAACGGCAGTAACCCACCGGTCGCTTTAGCATGAAAATTTTATTCCTGTTGACAACGTGTTTTAACGGAGCCACTCCAGAGAGGCTTAGTGGGAAAAACACCCCGACCCCTCGATTAGTTCATATCGACCGGCCGAGTTTGGCACCCTCGTAAATGGCTGATTTGGCCGTGCGCGGCTCGAGACAATCGCCGATGACATGTGTTTCGAAGCCGAGGGACTTGATCTGCTGGTGAATCGTGTCGTCCTGCCGAGTTCCAATGGCAACGACCACTCGCTGAGCCTCGATAATGTGCTCGATGTCGTCCGGTCCGGCCACCACCACGCTGTTTTTTCCCACGCGCAGCAACCGGTGCTCGGTGAGAATCCGGACGTTGTTCTCTTTGAGCTTCCGAACCAGAAGTTTCTTGGTCACGGCCTCGAGGTCGCCCCCTATTTTGGGCAGTAATTCGACAATCGTCACCGGTGTTCCCGTTTCGGACAAGTGATAGGCAACCTCGCAGCCGGTTGACCCGCCGCCGATGATCACCGTTGTCTCGTTTTCCTTAACATCACCGCTGAGGACAACATCAAAGGTTTCAACGGATGCTTCATCGATCCCCTCGACCGGTGGCAGGATAGGCCTGGATCCGGTTGCCAGAATCACCACGTCCGGATTTTCCTTCTGAACGGTTTGCGCCGTGACCTCTTGTCCCATGTGGCAAATGACGCCGTTGAGCTCCACCTGCCTTTTTTGAAAGTTGATCAGGCTTTGCATCTCCCTTTTGTAAGCGGTCCTACTGCCCGGAACCAGTTGACCGCCTAAGTAAGACTGTTTTTCGTAGAGGTGCACCTCGTGGCCGCGCTTTGCCGCAACCCAGGCCGCATTCAATCCACCCGGGCCGGCACCGACCACCATGACTTTTTTCGGTTGGGTGGCCGGGAGGATCTGCATTTCCTGTTCACGGCCCAAAGCCGGGTTGACCAGACACTCCAGGCGCCCTTTGCGATATATCGACTGCATGCAGGTGTTGCAGGCGATGCACGTCCGTATTTCGTCGAATCTTCCCTCCTGGGCTTTGATCGGCATTTCGGGATCGGCCATCAATCCGCGCCCGATGCAGACCAGGTCCGCCATTCCTTTGGCAATGATATTATCCGCCGTCCATGGATCGTTGATCCGGCCGACGGCCATCACCGGGATCTGCAACGCTTTTTTAATGGCTGCGGCGGATTCCGCCAGGCAGGCTTTCTGCATGAACATCGGTTGACAAATCCATTCAGGGGTCGAGTCGTTCCCGGCGGAGACCTGAACGGCGTCGATTCCGGCCGTCACCAGCAATTTCAAAATATCGATACTCTCTTCCACCGTCAGGCCGTCAGGCACGAACTCCTGGGCACTGATTTTGAAGGAAATCGGAAAGGACGATCCCAGGCGGTTTCGTATTTCTGATATGATATCGAGGGCAAAGCGGGTCCGTCCGGCGATATCGCCGCCGTAGCCGTCTTCCCTGATGTTCGAGTAACGCGAAAGGAACTGGTTGATCAGATATCCGTGAGCCCCGTGAATTTCCAACAGCTCAAAGCCGGCTTCCCGGCTTCGCACCGCGGCGTCGGCAAACTTGTTGACCAACTCCTGGATCTGTTCAACGGTGAGGGGAGCCACATCCCCCCGGATAGCCGGGCAGGGCAGGGGTGATGGCGCCAACGGTAAACGCTTGATGACCTTGGCGGAGGTTTGCCGTCCGGCATGGTGGATCTGGATGGCCGGAACAGCCCCTTCGGCCCTGATGGCCTCAGCGATTCGGGAGAGCCCCATTAGCAACCGGTCGTTGTCGATGCGGGCCTGGTTTTCGGAGACCACCCCTTCGGGCGAGACCGCACAGGCCTCCATGATGACCATGGCCGGTCCGCCGGCGGCGCGCCGGCGGTAATGCTCGACGGCCCGATCCGTTATAGCGCCGCCCTTTTCAATGAGAAATGAGGCCAGCGGCGGAAGGACGATTCTGTTCTTGAGGGTGAGGTTTTTGATCTGAAACGGTGTAAACAGGTGCTTCATAGTTGTCCTGTTAGTCTGTCGCTTTGGGTTTGTTGAGTTTGGAATTGTATATCCCTTGTATAAAATGTGTCGTCCGGATGTCAATTAAAATAGCGGTCGGCGGAAGCCTGTGGGGTGTCGGCGGTCGATCGGTTACTCGTCGTGATTCGGAAATGAACTGCCGGGTGGGGAGTGTTGAGTCAATGGGCAAAGAGGTGTTGCCGTCGATAGGCGGACAGAATCAGAAGTGTCTGCGGCCGCTTTTGTTTTCAGCAGCCCGATTGATCAAAACGCGTTTTGCGGATTCAGACAAATCGTATGCATGGAGTAGCGAATCCCCAAAACGCGTCCTGTGGCTTGTAAATTTATGGTTTCCGAAGACCCGTCATGTGGATTCAGGTTCAGTCGACGACGTCGATCGAAAAATGGACCCGGCGGTTTTTGGCTCTTGAGGCTTCATTCTGACCGATCACAGCTGGCGTTTCCCTTCCGTTGCTAACCACCGCCATTCGTGCGATGTCAACCCCGCGTTCAATCAGATAAGTTGTCACCGTGCCGGCCCGTTGGTCACCCAGCGCAAAGTTGTATTCGGCGGTTCCGTCTTCGTCGCTGTTGCCTTGAATGACAACCCGGATTTGCGGATGAACTCGGAGCCAGGCTGCTTTTTCGGCCAGGATTTCCTGCGCGGCCGGCTGCAGCGCGGCACTGTTTTTCTCAAAGTAAATGTCTTGATTGACGAAGGTTTCCCAACCATCCGGGAATTTGCTTTCAACCGGTGCCGGTCGGCTTTCGACTTCTGTCGGTGGAGCCGGTTCGGCAGCCACCACCGGCGTGCTTGGCTGGGGCGCCGGTGCCACTTCTTTTCCGGCACAGGACAGAAGAAGGAACGGAAACAAAATCACTAAAAGCAAAATCCCCGCCCATCGATTTTTTCGCATACGGCCCTCCTTTGTATGAGTCCATGGTCCCGAGGGTTTTCGATCTCGGCTGGATGCCGACAATGAACATCACCTCACTTTAAATACTCATAGAGTATCAAAAAGACAGCGATTTAGCAACGTTTTGAACCGTCCCGAGAGCCGCCTGCCACCTGTCGGGGGGCGATTTGCACGGTTTTTGGTTGGGAGTGTTAGTCCGGGAAAAGCCTCAGCACCGCCTCGCGGATCGTCGGCTTCATGTCCCTCTAAAGTTTCAGGGCCAAAAGGACGATAAAAACTGCGAGGAGGATCTGATCATGCGGATTACATTGAAAGAGGTCGTTTCACCGAAAAGGGATCCACAAGATACGGCGCCCTTGCCGGTTTCCGGAAAAAGGGGACCGATCAGGAATCGGCGTAAAAACAAGGTCGATCGTCGCAGCAGCGTGCGAGACGGGGTTTTTGTCACCCTGTCGACCCGAAAAGACCGCCGCAGCGGTAAAGACCGCCGCAGGCGTCCGTCCTGATAGCCGATTGGGACACAGGCTTAATTAGATCTAGGCGGATTGACGATTAACTTCTGCCCTGGACGAAGCGTGCTTTTCTTGCCGAGGTTGTTGTCCGCGCGCAGTTGACCGATGGTAACCTGATAGCGACGGCCAATGGCGTAGAGTGTGTCGCCGGACTTGACGACATGAATGACGGCATTGGGTTGCTTAACGGTCTTTTGCGCGGTTTGCTTTTCAGACGGTTGTGCTGCGGCCGGTTTGGGGGGTGCGACAGAATTGGTTTTGCTCAGTTGATCCATGCGCTGCGACAGTGACGTTTCCATCCGGTTCAGCTTTTCGACGGCTTGCAGATAAGATTGACTGTCTTTTTCGAGTGTTTGCAAGCGTGCCTCGATCCCGTTCAATTCCATCAGCTGTTTCTCCAGGGCGGCGACACGGTCCTGAAGCTCATGGTCCACCAAATTTACCGGCGGGCTCTGGGGCGTGCCCCTAAACCATATCGCCATTAGGATCACAAGCGCGATTCCGACCAGAAGCAAGGGAAGGATGAACCGCACGCTCGGGAGCGGCTTTTTTTCTTTCAGACTGCGATAGCCTTGATTTTCCAAATATTCATCATCGGGAATCTTCTCTGAGTTGCTGTCAAAGTAAGGGCTGTTCATCTCTTGGTTTCCGTTGGCTTGACCTGAGGTCGCTTCATCAGGCCCCGAAGGGTTCTGGGGCAAGGGCATCGGCGATCCTGCCTTTCATAAACTGGTGTAAGGTTTTCGGTCGATTTAAACTGATAGCGACAAACCGGTCGAGATCGTCATCTCAAGGAAGACAAGATTCGTTCGTCAATTTTCCCCACGCCGGTTGTAAATGACAGGGATCTTATGCCATCGCATATTGTGTGTCAAGCGTAAATCGATACAATATGTAGTAGATTAGACCGGAAAGAGGATAGTTGTTCAAACGCGGCAGGCATCCATGAACGGCAGAGCCACGAGCCGGAGTTCCGCCCAGGTGAGCGGAGACAACATCGGGAAGATTAAGACTGCTGTTCCGTTTGACCGGCTCGCCGAAACATCCAGACAACATATGCCATCACAACCGCCAGTGTGGCGGCGAAGGCCCATGGGAACCATCCCATAGCAGCCGTGAATGCCGCTTCTTCGAGCTTTTCCGGTGTCGCTCCTGTAACAGCCGGCACCATAGTTGACCGCAGACGGCTTACCAGGAGCGAGTAGAGTACCCCGACAATGCCATAGGCGAGGTTCATGGAGAGGCCTTTAAAGCTGAGCACCGTGGCGCGTTGATCAGACGTCGTGATCCGGTTCAGATAATGGCTCTGGAAAAACCGGAGCAAATACATGGTGCTTGAAATCAACACAATCGGGATGACACCCACCAGAGTCGGTAAAAACAGTGCCATACTCACCAGGCCGACAAGGGCCGGCACCGTCATCACGATCAAGTTGAACAGCGGCGTCCGTTTTTCCACCAAAATCAGGGCCAGGCGTGGAACGAACAACCCCATAACAGCAATGGTCGATCCGATCAGGCCGAAAGATGCCTCCGGAAGATGAATGAGCCGGTAATACTGACTGGTCAGGGTTGCGGCCATGCGGAGGCAGCTGTCGAAAACAACGCCGATAAGGATGATCACCAGCGCAAAAGGTGTATTTAATATCCAGCCCCCGGCCTCAAGGGTGAGTTTGAAAGCCTGGAGGACTCTCTTGCCGCTGCCGATCACGATGTTGAGTGGTCGGCCGGAAGGGGCGGGACGGACCTCGCGCATTAGAAGCGCGGTCAGCAATGTCAGAACCGCCATCCCAAGCGTCAGAAACACCGGTAAGCGCAGGGTTAATTCCCGGGACGCGGTAAATTCGAGACCAAAGAAGTCGATAATCCGCTGCATGAGGGCCGGGTCGTAAACCGCCGCTCCCAGGCTCATTGCAATCAGGAAGGCGGCTGCCTGCATCCGCATCTGCCTCTCAAGCACCTGCCCCCATTTTGTCTCGCAGCCTTCCTCTTGCAGTGAATCGTAGGCCAGCGCCTCGTCGGCACCGCTGGCGGCAGCCTCTGCCGCCCCGCTCAGAATTCGATTCAGCAGAAAGACGCCGAAGAGAATGTTCGCGTTTCCCCGTGGTACGAAGCACAGCAGCGCCATTTCCATCACCATGAGAATACCCGTGAAAACCAACAGATTCCGGCGACCCAGCGTGTCGGCCAGCGCTCCCGACGGCACCTCGAGCAGTACGATCGTGACGGCCCAGGCGACGTTGAGCAGCGCGAACTGCTCGAGGGTCAGGCCGAAGTCCAGAAACAGAATGGTGAAAATGGGGTAGTAAAAACGGGCGTTAAAAAAAACCCGGAACATGATGAACAACCGGACGTTTCTAATTGAAAAAGGCGAGACCATGGGCGTGTGGTTCACGGCATCCTTCCGTATTGGAGAACGAGCCTGTGGCAGATTTCTCCCGTGTCAGGGTTTCATCGACTTTACACCAGCAGGAGGCAATTGCCGAGTAAAAAAACACTGTACCGGGTTGCAAAGAACCGTCACACTCACAGAACCCTTCTATCCGGATGCCTGTTTGAGTTAAGCACTGCCTCTGGCCGCCAAACGAGGCTGAAAAATGCGTCTTGCATATTGATGCCACAACCCTTACATATCGAATGGGGTGGTGACACAAACCGCCGTTCCACCCAACCGAAAGGAGGACAAAAATGGCCATTCAACTGACCAGCGAGGCTTTCTCCGATGGCACAATGATTCCGAAGCGATTTACATGTGACGGTGAGGATCGCTCACCGCCGCTGTCTTGGAGCGGTCTTCCGACGGAAACCGCCTCTTTGGCCTTGATTTGCGACGATCCCGATGCACCCGTCGGGACCTGGGATCACTGGGTACTGTTCAACATTCCCGCACCGGCAACCGGGCTGCCGGAGAATGTTCCGGCAAAGGCAACCCTTGACGATGGCAGCGTTCACGGCAACAACAGCTGGGGAAGGCTCGGGTACGGTGGTCCTTGCCCGCCGGGTGGCACGCACCGTTATTTCTTCAAACTTTACGCACTGGACATTGCGCTTAATTTGAAAACCGGGGCGACAAAATCTCAGTTGGTGAAAGCCATGGAGGGGCACATTCTGGACCAGGGGCAGTTGATGGGAAAATACCGGCGATAAGGAATTTCATTAAATGGTTGACCGGAAGATGACGACCGCCGTCGATCCGTTGAAGTGCACCGGGTGCGGATTGTGCATCCGGGTCTGCCCTGACAGGACCTTATCGATGGTCGGCGATCGTGCTGTCGTTACCGGTGAGCGCTGCATGCACTGCGCCCATTGTGCCGCCGTCTGTCCGGCCGATGCTGTCCATGTGGCAGGTCTCGACAATTGGGCGCAGGAATTTGAAACGTTCCGCTTTGGCGGCGATCTCTGGCTGCCACCCGGCCGCTTCGACACAACGAAATTGGTGAGCCTGATGCGTTCACGACGGTCGTGCCGCAATTTTCTCGATACACCTGTCGACACCCGCAGCCTCAAAGACCTTGTCAAAATCGGTATCACGGCGCCCTCCGGAACCAACAGCCAGAAATGGACGTTTACCATTCTGCCGGACCGGCCGATCGTTTTGCGTCTCGGCACGGCTATTGGCCGGTTCTTCGAAAGACTCAATCGGATCGCCGGAAATCCGCTCTTGCGCGGTGGTTTGAGGCTTCTGGGACGATCCCAACTCGACGATTATTACCGGGAGCATTTCGATTCCGTTCGGGATGCGTTGGTCGAGTGGAAGACAGGCGGCATCGATCGGCTGTTTCACGGCGCCACGGCTGCGATTCTCGTCGGTTCGGAACCCGGTGCCAGCTGCCCGATGGAGGACGCGTTGCTGGCGACCCAGAATATTCTCCTGGGAGCGCACAGCATGGGCCTGGGGACATGTTTGGTCGGTTTTGCCGTGGCGGCCATGCAGAAGGATGCGAGCATAAAGGCCTCTTTGGACATTCCACCGGACGAGCCGGTCTATTCGGTGATTGCCTTGGGTCACCCCGATGAAACTTACTTGCGCCAGGCGGGGCGCAAAAAGCCGCTGGTGCGGTGGGTGAATTAATGTCTCATGCGATCGATCATCGCCACACGCAAACCAAATGACGGGAGAGTGCGGGCATGAACAAGATGCGACTATTTCGCCTTAAAAACCAGATGCTCATTGGAAACGCTTTGGCCAATATCATCGGTGTCAACGTTGCCGAAATGATCAGTTACCGGTCCATATCGCCGCCGCCGCCCGAGGCCGTTGCACTCTTCGAGCGTGTCGACGCGGTTTTCCTGCCGTTGTCCTTCGGCCTGATTTTCATCATCACAGTGTTTTACGAGTTGCCGATTCGGCGCTTTCTGAACCGGTGCCATCGGTCGGGGGGCGGTTATCCGGGGGTCGATCCGTCTGCCAGGCAGCGGCTGCTGAACGAGCCGTTTTTTCTCATTGCCGTCGATTTTCTGACCTGGATCATTGCGGCCGTTGTATACACCTCAGCCGTTTACCGGACACCTTTCGGTCCGCTGCTCGCCGGTCGGGTTTTTTTCCAGACCATTTTTGTCGGCATCATCACCACCACCATCGCCTTTTTCGTCATAGAATGGCGGCTTCAAAAGAGTCTCGTACCGGTGCTGTTTCCGGAGGGCGGCCTTTATGCGACGCGCGGTACGCTGAGGATTAGAATCGGCACCCGCCTTGCAGCTCTTATCGCAGCCGCAAACCTGATCCCGTTTCTGGCATTTCTGATGATCGTGCAGAAAACCTTGCGCTTCGATTATCCGCCTGACCAGATGCTCGTGCAGCTGCGGACGACCATAAATACCAATTCGGTGTTGTTTATCGCTGTAGGGGTGTTCTTGACGATTCTGGTGAGCAGCAACCTGACGAGGCCTTTCGGCGACATCATCAAAGTCCTTCAGAATGTGCGCAACGGGCGACTCGACCGCAGGGTTGCGGTGAGATCGAACGATGAGATCGGATACGTGGGAGACGTCATCAACGAGATGACGGCCGGTCTGCGGGAAAGAGAAAAGATGCACCAATCTTTGGAGCTGGCCCGCGAGGTTCAGCAGAATCTTCTGCCGCGATGTGCCCCGCAGCAGATGGGTCTGGATATTGCCGGAAGGAGCATCTACTGTGATCAGACCGGTGGAGATTACTTCGACTTCCTGGAGGTCGGACCACCCGGGGACAACACCGTCGGATTGGTGGTCGGGGACGTTTCCGGACATGGTGTGCCCTCGGCCCTTCTGATGGCGACGGCCAGGGCGTTGATGCGACAGCGGTCCTTTTTGCCGGGAGGGCCGGCCCAGGTTGTCAGCGACGTCAATAGTCATCTGTCAAGAGATGTGGAAGACTCCGGACAGTTTATGACCCTCTTCTACCTGGTGATCGATCCGGTTCAGCGAGAGCTCAAGTGGGTGCGAGCCGGCCACGAGCCGGCCGTGCTTTACGATCCGCACCGGGATGTCTTCGAGGAACTGCGCGGGTTCGGCATGGCCCTCGGAGTGGATGAAGCCTGGAAATATCAGGAAGAGAACAAACGCGGTCTAACAGACGGTCAGGTCATCCTCATCGGCACGGACGGTATTTGGGAGTCGCGCAACCGTGAAGGCCGCATGTTTGGCAAAGAAGCGCTGCTCGATCTGATCCGAAAAAACGCCGCTTGCAGCGCGGAAGAGATATTGCAGGCGATCATCGATTCGATAAAGCATTTTCAACAGGATATCGAACCGGAAGATGACGTCACGCTGGTGGTGGCCAAGATAAAAACCGGATAGACGTTAGGGTCACGGTAAGAAATAATTCCGCTTTCCATCAGAAAGGAGAGTGCCGCGAGCACCTCGTCCTGCTCACCGACACCGTTGTCGTGTTGTCCCTCACTTTCCCCGGTGCCCCTGAAATTGAACCGCAGGGTGGCGACACCTTTCATCCGATAGGCCCGGCGTATCGTTTCCACGACGGGGTTATGCATATCGCCGCCATAGAGCGGGTGGGGGTGGGTGATAACGACACCGCGGGCTGTGTGGCCGCTTTCGAACAGCCCTTCGAGTTCAAAATCGCCCGATCGGAAACACACTTTTTCTTCCATAGTCAACGGACCCGCTTCAGCACCCCTACAATCTCATCGCCGAATTCGTTTTTCTGCCACTCTTTAAGCTCTTTAACAGCGTCCAGGGATTGCAGTTTAATCGGCTTTTCAGTGGCCAGAGCCGTCATCATGCTCTTGTTGAGAAGCACGGTCGGTTCGACGCCGAGTGCTCTGGCCTTTTTATCGCGCCAGTTTTTCAGTGTCTTGATGCGATCGGGAACAGCCGGATGCATCGCACGATTTTTTTTACGCGGGTAGACCGGCAGATTATCCGAGGGGATTTGCTGGGCGCGGTGAATTGCTTCGACCAGCTCAACGCCGTACATCTTGAGCTGTTTGCTGCTGAGAACGCCGCTCTCGTCCAACCGTTTTACGTTGGCGGGCTTTTCAACGGCCAGCTGCAGGAGGGATTTGTTGCTGAAGACCTTGAACAGGGGCCGGTCCTTATTTTCGGCAACCCGGCGGCGAAACTGAAGCAGCGCCTCCAGAACGGCAAGGCTGCGGGGTTTGAGGCGGCCGGCTCCCTTGAATCCCAGGAAAAGCGGTTCGTGATTGTTCTGAGGGGATCTGACCCGGCTCAGCAGGTCGCATTCTTCCTGCACCCACGCCAGACGACTCTTGTGTTTCAGTTCACCTACCAGCATTTTCGTCAACGGCAGCAGGTAGCGGACATCGTCGGCGGCATAAGCGATCATTTCATCCGGTAACGGCCGTTTGGACCAGTCTTTGCGCTGGTATTTCTTGTTGAGGGTAACGCCGAAGCGTGCCTGAAGAACTGCCTCCAGACTGGTTTCCTTCACTCCCAGAAACTTGCAGGCGATCTGGGTGTCGAACAGATGAGCAATCTCGATACCAAAATCCCGGAACAGGGAGCGCACATCATAGTCGGCGCCGTGGAAGATCTTCTCGATGGCCGGATTGGCGAAAACCGGTCGAAGCGATTCAAGATCCTGGAGGCGCAGCGGGTCGATGACCACGCTCGAATGAGAGGTGGCCATTTGGATCAGGCAGACTTTTTCCTGAAAATGATACATTGAGTCGGCCTCCAGATCGACCGCGACGGCGGGTGCGTGCTGGAATTTTTGCGCCAGTTTTGCGAGCGCGGCAGGCGTTTCGATCAAGACGATGTCGGTTGTCATTTCGTATCCGGTCAGGAGTCAAATTTCCCTTGACCCCAGGTGGTATTTCTCTTAGTTTAATAGGCTTATGTTGATGAGCGCTCGATTGGTTGAGCGCCTGATTCTTAAAAAAATGATCGCTTTTCAGGTTGAGATTAAGAAGGCTTAGCATGGTACACATAACATTTCCGGATGGGAACATAAAGGCTTTTGAAAATCCGCCGACGGGCCACGACATCGCCCGCAGCATTTCCGAGGGCTTTGCCCGCAACTGCGTGGCACTGCAGAAAAACGGCGACTTCCTCGATTTAAATGCCCGGGTCGAAGAGGATGCCGCGGTCAAGCTGGTCACCACCAGAGATCCGGAAGCCCTTCACATCCTGCGTCACAGCGCGGCGCATGTCATGGCCCAGGCGATTTTGCATCTCTACAAGGATGCGCACCTGACGATCGGCCCGGCCGTGGAGGATGGCTTTTACTATGACATCGACATGGAACCGATCTCCGAAGAAGATTTTCCTAAAATCGAGGCCGAAATAAAAAAGGCCGTCAAGGCCAAAGAACCGTTTGAAAGGGCGGCGGTTTCAAAGGCCGAAGCACTGGAATTCTACAAAAACGAGCCATACAAGTTGGAGATGATCCGTGATTTGCCTGACGGAACGATTTCTTTTTACCGGCACGGCGATTTTACCGACCTTTGCCGTGGACCTCACGTTCCCCACACCGGTTTTATAAAGGCTTTCAAGCTGATGAAAGTTTCCGGCGCTTACTGGCGCGGGGATCAATCCAACGTCCAGCTGCAACGGATATACGGGACCGCTTTCTTCGATAAAAAGGACCTGGATGCCTACCTCCAGTTTCTGGAAGAAGCGCGCAAACGCAACCACCGCAAGATCGGAACGGCCCTGGATCTCTTCAGCTTTCATGACGAGGCGCCGGGGATGCCTTTTTTTCATGCCAATGGCATGGTGATCTGGAACGCGCTGCTCGAGTACTGGCGGGAAGAGCACCGCACCGCCGGCTACGTGGAGACCAAGACGCCCATTACATTGAACCGTTCACTTTGGGAGCGCAGCGGGCACTGGGAAAACTACCGCGAGAACATGTATACGTCTGTTATCGATGATACCGACGTCGCCATCAAGCCGATGAACTGCCCCGGGGGGATGTTGGTTTACACGTCCCGGCACCACTCGTACAGGGACCTGCCGATTCGGCAGGCCGAAGTCGGATTGGTTCACCGGCATGAACTCAGCGGCGTTTTGAACGGGCTCTTTCGTGTGCGGGCATTTCATCAGGACGATGCCCATATTTTCATGACGCCGGAACAAATTCAGAGTGAGATCCTGAGCCTATTGTCGCTCGAGGACCGCATGTACAGTACTTTCGGCCTTGGGTATCACCTGGAGCTGTCAACCCGACCCGACAAATCGATCGGAACCGATGAACAGTGGAAAATGGCGACCGACGGGCTGCGATCGGCTCTCGATGCATACGGTCAGGATTATAAAATCAATGAGGGTGACGGGGCCTTTTATGGACCCAAAATCGATCTGCACATAAAAGATGCCTTGGGTCGCACGTGGCAGTGCGGTACCATTCAACTCGACATGTCGCTTCCCGAGCGGTTTGACCTCTACTACGTCGACAAGGACAACGAAAAGCATCGTCCTATCATGCTTCACCGAACGGTTTTCGGCTCGATCGAGCGGTTCCTGGGAATCCTGATCGAACATTTCGCCGGTAAATTCCCTTTGTGGATGGCCCCGGTGCAGGTGGCTCTTTTGCCGATCAATGACGACCTCGTTGCCTACGCCGATGAGATCGGCCGCACGTTGCAGAGGGAGGGACTGCGCTGCGAGGTCGACAGCCGGGCCGAAAGTCTCAACAAGAAAATCCGCGAAGCCCAGCTTCAGTACATTCCACTGATTCTGACCATCGGCAACAAGGAAAAGGCTTCCGGTACCCTTTCGGTGCGGACCCTCGACGGAACCGTCAAGCAGGGGATTTCCCAAGATGTGTTCATGAATACCGTGATGGCGGCTATCCGGAAGCGGCGGCTGGATATGGACATGTTTAAGGAATAGGGGTTGGTATTTAGTGTTTCGTGTTTGGATTTTAGTCTTGTCCGTTCAAAAGCGTTAATATGAAACACAAAACACTTTATACCAAATACAAAATACCCCTACCAATCCGAGGGGATTCCAATTGCCAAGATTCCTCAAGTACTGGCTCCCGCTGATTGTTTACTGCCTGGCGATATTCATTCAGTCTTCGTTCCCCTCGCCTGTTAAGGAGCCGGATGTTCCTTTTTTTGATAAATATCTGCACATGTTGGGCTACGCCCTTCTCGGCGCTTTGTTCTGCAGGGCCTATGGTTCCCTGCGGCATGGCGGCAAGTTCTGGCGCGTAGCCTTTTTGAGCGTTCTCTCCGCCGGCCTTTACGGCATCAGCGATGAAATTCACCAGTATTTTGTCCCCGGCCGCTCCGCCGATGTGATGGATGTCGCGGCCGATTTTGTCGGGGCGGCCTGGGGAGTGCTCTTGTACATGTGTTTCATCATAAAACGCGCTGCCCGTTTACCACGATAAGCGGATTGACAAGTCAAACGGCATCCGCTAAAGAACAGTCCGATATGGCAATGATTTCGAAACCTAATTGGAGACCCCACACCATGTCCGATGAACACCGCATCACGATCAACGGCAATTCCCTCTCATTCGATCCGGGGCAGACGATCCTCGAAGTCGCCCGGCAACACCATATCGACATCCCGACACTCTGCTGGCTGAAAGGCGCCTTTCCGACCGGAGCTTGCCGCATCTGCGTCGTCGAGGTCAAAGGCGCCCGCAGCCTGCTCCCCTCCTGTTCAACCCCGGCAGGGGACAACATGGACGTGCAGACGGAAACAGCAGCCGTTGTCAAGGCCCGTAAACTGATCCTGCAGCTCCTGCTTTCCTCGGGCAATCACAACTGTGCCGTGCGCGGTTCCGACGGACAGGACTGGACCCAGTTTCAACTCAATGTCCAGAAGGACGACGGCAGTCAGGAACTTTGCCCTGTCTGGGGCGATTGCCGGCTTCAGGACCTGGCCTACCGCTACCAGGTATCCGGCGAACGTTTTGCCGCCACCGATACGCCCTATCCGATGGAGACCGTCAATCCGTTCATCGTGAGAGATTTTTCCCGCTGTATCCAGTGCGGGCGGTGTGTTCAGGCCTGCAACGAGGTTCAGGTCAACAACGCCATTCACTTCGGGTTCCGGGGCGCACGCAGCAAGATCGTCGCTGCCGGTGACCGGCCGCTGAAAGATTCGGACTGCGTATTTTGCGGTGAATGCGTCCAAGTCTGCCCTGTGGGGGCACTGGTCGAGAAAGACGTGCGCTACAATGTCCGCCCCTGGCAGACCACGAAAGTCCGCACAACCTGCAGTTACTGCGGGGTCGGCTGCCAGATGCATCTGCACGTTCAGGACAACCGGGTGGTCAAAGTCACCGGTGCCGAAGAGATGGCGCCGAATTACGGTTCGCTGTGCGTCAAGGGGCGCTTCGGTTTCGACTTCATTCACTCTCCCGAGCGCCTGACCGCACCGCTCATCAAGGAGAATGGCACCTTCCGGGAGGCAAACTGGGACGAGGCCCTGGACTTGGTAGCGGACAGGCTGGGCAAGATCAAAGAAGCGCACGGACCCGACAGCCTCGGTGTGTTGACTTCCGCCCGGATTACCAACGAAGAGAACTACATCGCCAACAAATTTGCGCGGGCTGTTCTCAAGACTAACAACATCGATCACTGCGCGCGTCTCTGACACAGCTCCACCGTGGCCGGTCTGGCCGCAGCGTTCGGAAGTGGTGCCATGACGAACACCATCGGGGACATCGAAGGCGCCGATGTGATTCTGGTGACCGGCTCCAACACCACCGAGAATCATCCGGTACTCTCCCGACACGTTAAACGGGCGGTCTCTTACAGGGGCGCCAAGCTGATCCTGGTCGATCCGCGGCGCATCAAGCTTGCCGCATTTGCCCACAAGTGGCTGCGTCAGAACCTGGGCTCCGACGTCGCCTGGATCAACGGCATGATGCACGTGATCATCGCCGAGGATTTATACGAAAAGACCTTTGTGGAGAAACGCACCGAAGGCTTCGAGGAACTGAAGAAAATCGTCTCCAACTACACGCCGGACTATGTCGAAAGTATCACCGGCATTCCGGCCGAGGAACTGGCCGCGGCCGCCCGGCTCTACGCCACCGCGAAAGCCGCCAGCATTCTCTACTGTATGGGCATCACCCAGCACAGCCATGGAACCGACAACGTCAAGTCCCTGGCCAACCTGGCCATGCTCTGCGGTCACATGGGCAAGCCCGGTACCGGCGTCAACCCCCTGCGCGGCCAGAACAACGTCCAGGGGGCCTGTGACATGGGCGGACTGCCCAACGTGTATACCGGTTACCAGCCGGTAAGCGACCTGGCCATCGCCAAAAAGATGGAAGAGGCCTGGGGTGTGAAAGACCTGCCGACAAAGCCGGGTCTGACCGTCACGGAGATGATTCCGAAGGCCCACGCCGGCGAGCTCAAGGCGCTATACATCATCGGGGAAAACCCGCTGGTGTCGGATCCCGATTTGAACCATGCCGAGGCCTCCATCAAGCACCTCGACTTCCTGGTGGTCCAGGACATATTCTTGACCGAAACCGCTCAACTGGCCGACGTGGTCCTGCCGTCGAGATGTTTTGCGGAAAAGAACGGCACCTTCTCCAACACCGAACGGCGGGTGCAGCTGATCCGCAAGGCGGTCGAGGCCCCCGGCGAGTGTAAGGACGACTGGCAGATCCTGTGCGACATTGCCACCCGCATGGGAACGCCCATGGCTTACGCCAGCAGCCGGGAGATTTTCGAAGAGATTGCCCGGGTCACCCCCTCCTATGCCGGGATTACCTACGACCGCAGTGCGGTCGAGGGATTGCACTGGCCGTGTCCGACACCGCAGCACCCGGGCACTCCGATCCTTCACCGTGAGCAGTTCACCCGCGGGCGGGGGCAGTTTCACGCCATCGACTACACGCCGCCGGCCGAACTGACCGACGACGAATACCCCCTGTATCTGACCACCGGAAGAGTGCTTTATCATTATCACACCGGCACCATGACCATGAAGACCGCGGGTCTCAACGAGAGGGTCCCCGAATGCTTTGTAGAAATTTCGCCCAAGGATGCCGCCCTTTATGACCTGACGGATGGTGCCGAGGTCGAGATCGCCTCCCGGCGCGGCAAAATCACAACCAAGATCCAGGTGTCCCCCAAGGCGGTGAACGGAACGGTCTTTATTCCCTTCCACTTTGCCCAGGCGGCCGCCAACCGGTTGACCAACGCCGCGCTCGATCCCGTCTCCAAGATCCCGGAATACAAGGTCTGCGCGGTCAAACTCTCCCACGCGGCGTGAGGGGGTGTGAGTTGACCGGTGTGAATCGAAAAGATACGTGATCCACCATCAAATCATTGGAATTAAACATTAAGCCCGGCACTTTCGAGAAGTGCCGGGCTTAATTTTATCTGATTTTAAGTAGTTATGTAATTTAGGATATTTGAGGACGTTATCTCGGTCCATGCACAACTGGACAACTCATTCCAATCACTATCGGGGGAACGCGACCAACAGTGCGTGATTCCCACGTTAAACATTTCCAGTCCGAACTTGTCCTGTGGTTGAACACGCTCCCAAAGACTATACCGGTTTGACCCGCTTCCGGCCTATCAAACCTTGATGGTGGCGATCCCGATGTCCTGGGTTTCTTCTTTACCGTTGGATGAGACGACCAACAGCGTATATTTGCCGATGGTGATCACGTCCTTGCCGCGCAGGAGCGCCTGGGTAACTTTTTTATCGTTCAGCAAGGTGCCGTTGGTGCTGTTAAGGTCCTCGAGAACATACCGGCTTTTCATTTTAACGATTTTGGCATGTTTTTTTGATATTCCCAAGTTGTCGATGGTCACATCATTGTTCTTGTTGCGCCCGATGGTAACGACCGGCTTATCGATTTCGAAGGTCTTAAGCTCCTTGTCTTTGAGTTTCAGCAAAATTTTCAGCATTGGTTTCTCCCCTTTCCAAGATGGCGTGTATCGGTCTGCTGCAGACGATGATTAAACCGACATCAATTGACCTGAAATGTTTATGCTTCGGTTATTATTATCGGTCGGTGCGGGGCTTTTCTTTACCGATTTTTACATCCACCGACGGATTTTTTATCAGTTCAACATCTCACTGCAGGCCCGTATGTCGTTGACCACCTGAGAAGCGTTTCGCGGTCGCTTGGAAACGCCTTTAGCCAGCAGCTTGTCGATGAGCTCACTGCAGCACGGCGGGATTTTCGGGGC
>Ga0272441_10000522_pt1 | contig 87434 bp, 69 predicted proteins | sample SSMProp6N_FD_193582 | JGI IMG/M metagenome (GOLD analysis project Ga0272441, IMG submission 193582) | Marine sediment archaeal communities from Little Sippewissett salt marsh, Falmouth, MA, United States - SSM-Prop-6N | ecosystem: Environmental > Aquatic > Marine > Wetlands > Sediment ... | reverse complement strand
TCAAGCTGCTGGGCGATCTGCACCGGACCACGCCCCGCGTCGGCCAACTCGTAGATCATTGCCGTCAGCGGATCTACGGGCGAGGCAGATGCGGGCTGCGGCTCGGTCCCGGCCCGCCCTTCGACCTCCGGCTCGATCAGCGCCGCACCCGATGACGGCTCAGCCGAAAGCGCCTCCACATGCCGCAACAGCGCTTCCAATGACTCAATGCGTTGCTCGGCCGGGGCCAGGAGCTGCTCGAGCCGCTCGGCCTTGGCGTCAAGCTGGCCCGCCAGGCGCTGGGCGGTTTCGAGCATTTCCGCGCCGGCGGCATGGATGTCCTCCTGGCCGCCCGCCGCGGCCTTCATCCGCTCGATGCGCTCCCGGGGCGAGGGCGTCGCCGCCTGCCGCCGGGCGATCCGGCCACGCACCGAGTTGATGAGGATGAAGCCCAGCAGCACCACGCCCACCACCATCAGCAGAGGGGGCAGGACGTTCTGGAGCGCTCCGCCCGCGCTGGCGGAATCCTCCAGTTGGGCGAAGGTCTCGATGATGCCGCCTGCCGTCACGGACCGCCTCCTGGACTGCCGGGCCGGGTGAAACCGTCGATGCCGGCCCGATCTGGGACCGCCCCCGCCGGCAAGATACTATCTGGTCATGGGCGACGCGACACGTATCCCGGTCCCCGGTCCTGCACCGGCAAGCTCACCGCCGGCCGAATCCCTGCCCCTGGCGGCGCGCCGGCACCGGCTCGTGGCGGAGGTGCAGCGCCAGCTCCGCCTTCGCTGCGGCCTTGCCGAAGGCGGACCGATCGTCGTGGGCGTCAGCGGCGGGGCCGATTCCACCGCCCTCCTCCTCGCGTGCCTGGCCTTGAGCAACCGGGGCAGGAGCAGGCGGGAGCCGTTGAGGCCGATTGCCGCGCATGTGCATCATCATCTGCGGGGCGAGAGCGCTGATGCCGACGCTGCATTCGCCGCCGATCTCTGCCGGCGATTTGATGTGCCCCTGCACCTGGCGCACGTTCAGCCGAATCGCCTGCCGGGCAATGTCGCCGAGAACGCGCGTCTGCTTCGCTACGAGGCGCTGCAGGGCATCGCTGAATCGCTCGGGGCAGCTCATATCGCCGTCGCCCATCATGCCGACGATCAGTTCGAGACGATGCTGATCGCCCTCTGCCGGGGAACCGGCGTGGAGGGCCTGGCGGCAATGCCCTGGACACGCCCGCTCGGAGAGGGCCTCCAGCTTGTCCGGCCGCTCCTGGCGGCGCGCCGGTCTGACTGCGAAGACTTCTGCCGCGCTGCCGGCGTCACCTGGCGCGATGATCCGAGCAATGCCGATGCGAAGAACCTGCGCGCCCGGCTGCGAGAGGATGTCCTGCCGATTCTCGAGGAGCTCTGGCCGGACGCCCCGGCCCGCGCCGCGAGCGCGGCCGAGGCCATCGATGCGGCGCGCACGGCGTTGCAGGAGCGAATCGAGCAGGCGTTCGGCGGTCCGGGGGCTCGCTGCTGGACGCGCCAGGCGCTGGCTGCACTGCCGCTTCCCATCCTCGCGGCGGGTCTTCGCCGGGCCGCCCTCGATGAAGCGCCCGATCTTTCCGATGCCTTCGGACAGCGCATCCTTCTGCCCGCGGCCGAGGCGATCGCATCGGATGCTGAGAAGCCCAAGCAATTCGACTGGCCAGGCGGACTGGTGCTGTCGGTGACCAAGCATGAGGTGCGGCTCGATCGCGACGACCAGCGCCGGTGAGCTTGCCGATCGCTCGAATCGCGTTCGGAGACGACGCCTGAAGGAGCAGGGAATGCCCCGGCTGCGTCGCGTCGTCCTTGGCGACCATTGCGGGCCGGACAGCGCATGCTGAAGACGCCGGTGAGCCGCCCGCTTCAACGTCCGCCGGCTGCGCTGACACGGCTCACCTGCCAGAGCTGCCTGCCCTCGGGATCGCCATCGTATGGACCGGCAAAGAGCCGGCGCGCCGTGTGACCGGGCGTCTGCGGGAAGATGTCGCCGGAGCGGACGAGCACGTAGACAGACTCCCAATCGCCCATCGCCTCCAGGAGAGCCGACATCTGGTGCAGTTGGGGGATCGACCGGTGCAGCTCATACTGCTCGACCGCCCACATGCCCTGCCAGCCCAGCAGCGTCGCGTCGTCCGCGACCAGCTCCGCCACGCGCCGGCCGAAGGCCCGGGCCTCGAATCGCCTTGCCTGCCGCAGCGAACCGTGTGCGCCGGCGCCGACGAAGAAGACGACGGCCACGAGCACCATCGCCGCTAGGGCGCGCAGATCGCCTGCAGCGCCGCGCCCGGCGGAACAAATGATGAGGGCCGCGCCGATGATCGCGGCCGCAATCGCCGCCGACAGCGCCCAGAGCGGCAGCGCGGTCTGCGCCGGCTGATCGAAGCGCAGCCAGCACGCCGCGGCCCCGATCCCCAGCGCGTGCAAAGCCAGCAACCAGCGTACCAGCGCCGATTTGCCTTCCCCCTGCAGTGTCGCCGCCGCGCGAATCGCCCCGGCGGCCATCAGGATCATGATCGGGCCCAGCACCGGAAGCATGTAATACCACCGCCGGCCCAGGGAAAGAGACAGGCCCGCCATGACCGCGATGACGATCCACCACAGCAGAATCGCCGACCGGTCGCGCTTCAACTCGCGTACCCACGGCGTAAGCACGGCAAACGGGTAGAACAGCAGCCAGGGCAGGACGAGGCCCGCGGTCCGGTAGAGGTAGTACGGATCGAGATAGCCGCTCATTGGCTCCCGGGCATCCACAAAGCGATCGACCGTCTCCACGCGCCAGATCATCATCGCGTCGGGCAGCGTGAAGAAGATCGCCGCATACCACCAGCCTGAAACAGCCAGCGCGATGACGATGCCCGAGACCGGCCGGAGCACGGCGAGCCCGTGCCGCCACTGGCGCGAGACGGACACGGCGATGAGGATCCCGGCGACGATCATCGCCGGAAGCTGGGGGCCCTTGGCCAGCAGGGCCAGGCCGAGGAGGAACCAAGCGCTGCGCGACGCCCACCCGGCGCCCGCTCCGGCGGTTCCCCGCCTGAGCCGTCGATCGGCCAGGGCGAAGGCGAGCAGCGCGGCCGTGCAGAGCATGGCGTAGACCATCTCCGGCCGGGCGCTGTGGCTGTAGCTGACGAAGCCGGCGCAGGCCGCCGCCAGCAGGCCCGCCAGCAGGCCGGTGGGCCCGTCCATGAGCACCGCCCCCAGGAACACGATAATCGCGACCATGATCACGCCGGCCACGGCCGAAGGCAGGCGGCATTCCGCCTCGGTGATGATCCCATCAGCGCCGTCGAGGCGATCGATGGCCATGACCAGCCAGTAGGAAAGCGGCGGCTTCTTGAGCCGGGGCTCACCGTTGAAAAACGGCACCAGCCAGGACTTGCCCGCGAGCATCTCCTCGGCGCTGCGGGCGACGAAGGCCTCGTGCGTCTCCAGCGGCACGTAGCCCTGGTTGCCCGTGAATGCGGTGGCGCAGGCAACGAGCAACACGCCCACCAACGCCGGCCACCACCATCGCGGCGCCATGGCGCCGGCCGGCCGACTTGTCTGCTCATCACCCATCAGGTCGAGCAGTGTAGGCGATTCATCCGGGCCACGTCGGCCCCCCGCCCGGGCTTCGGGAAGTCGCAGCTCTACGAGGAGCGTTCGCTACAGATCATTGGCGAAGACGCAGAGCGGTAAGACCGCGCAAGGCGATGCACACATGCCCCGCCGCGTTGAGGCGGCGCCGATCTCAAAGCGCAAAGTCATACTCCCTACTCGATGCGCTCGCAGCCGTTCATGTACGGCTGCAGGGCCGGCGGAATTGTGACCGTGCCATCCGCATTCTGATACATCTCGATGATCGGAATAAGGATGCGCGGGCTGGCGATGACCGTGTTGTTCAGACTGTGACAGAAGACGGTCTTCTTATCTTCGCCACGATAGCGCAGGTTCAGGCGCCGACACTGGTAGTCGTAGAGGCGCGAGGCGGAATGCGTCTCGCCGTAGGCGCCCCGCGGCCTGCCCTGCTCATCGGCCTCGCCGCGCGAGGGCATCCAGCACTCGATGTCGATCATGTCGGCGTTCTTGGGGCCCAAGTCGCCCGTGCAACACTGCATGATGCGGTAGGGCAGCTCAAGCTGCTGAAGCAGCTCCTCGACGATGGCGATCATCTTCCCATGCCACGCGCGGCTTTCGGCCTCATCGGCCCGGCAGATCACCACCTGCTCAACCTTGTCGAATTGGTGGATGCGGTACAGGCCGGCGGTGTCCTTCCCCGCCGCGCCCGCTTCGCGCCGGAAGCAGGTCGAGACCGTCGCGTACTGCAAAGGGAGCTGCTCGCCGTCGAGGATCTCATCGGCGTGCAGACCCATCAGGCCGACTTCGCCGGTTCCGGTGAGGAAGAGATCCTGTCCCGCCCCGCGGCGCGATTCCTCGATGTGGTAGGCCTGATCGCGGCCTTCGGGGAAGAAGCCGGTGCCGACCATGCATTCCTCGCGCACGATGACGGGAACGGACATGGGCCGAAAGCCGTGCCGGCTGGTGATGGCATCCAGTCCGAAGCGCAGGACGGCCTGGTGGAGGCGCATGCCATCGTTGGCCAGCAGGTAGTGGCGCGTGCCGGCCATCTTGACGGCGCGCTCGAAGTCCACCATGCCGTGGGCGTGCATCAGGTCGATGTGCGATTTCGGCTCAAAGCCCTTGTTTTGGGCGAATGGCTTGCCGGTGTCGAACCAGTCGGGACTCCAGCGGCGCCGCTCGACGTTGTCCTCCTCGCCGGCCCCCTTCGGCACATCCGGATCGGGCGGCAAAGGCACCTGGAGTAGCAGCGCTTCGAACTCGCCTGTAATCTGCTGGAGCTTCTCATCACAGGACTGGACGGCTGCCTTGAGGGCCTTGGGCTTGCCCTCAAGTTCGGTGATCTGGCGCTGCAGCGCATCGCGTTCAGCGCCCTCGACCTTCTTCAGACGGCCCTTGAGCTTGCCGATCTGCGGGCCGATCTCTTTGCTGATGCGATTCTGCTCGGCCCGGGCCGACTCCTGCTCGGCCATGAGCGAGCGGCGGTGCTCATCCAGCTCCAGCAGGCGCGGGATGTCCACGTTATAGCCCTTGTCGCGTGCGCCCTGGATGAAACGATCGGGGTCCTCCCGAAGCAGCCTGATGTCGATCATGGCGGGATGGTAGCAGAGAGGAAGCGATGGAGTCACGGAGAGACGGAGAGACGAAGCGACGAAGCGATAGCGCCTCGCGCTTGGGGCGGCCGGCGCCTTCAGGTCTTCAGGCCTTCAAGCCTTCAGGCCTATCTTCCCCGATCGCGATAGGACGGCGGGGCGGCCCAGCGCAGCTTGTCCAGGAGAATGCCCCAGTAGGTTGTCGCGGTGTTGGCCACGAAGCGGGCCATCTTCTCATGCCGACGGATCTCGACGATGTCGGCGACGTTCAGCGAGACGGTCGCCTGGCCGTCGGGCACCAGGGCCGTGCCCGCGTTGGCCCGCACCACCTGGATGTGGAGGACGCAGTCGGCGCGGAGGACGATGGGGCGAAAGGCGAGGCTGTGGGCCGCCAAGGGCGTAATCACAATCGCCTCCAACGTGGGATGGACGATCGGCCCGCCTGCGGAGACGTTGTACGCCGTCGAGCCGGTCGGCGTGCACACGATCACGCCGTCGCCGGTCAGCGTGGGCCCGGCCTTGCCGTCGATCGACATGGCCAGCTCGATCATGCGGAACGGCTCGCCGGCACTGATGATGCAATCATTGGCCGCAACATCCTCACGCTTGACCTGCCCGTCGCCATCGCGCACCACGGTCTTCAGCAGCATGTACTGATGGATGCACGGCGATGGACCGAAGATGACATCGGCCTGCTCGGCGAAGCTCTGGGCGTCGAACTCGGCGAGGAAGCCCAGACGACCGACGTTGACGCCGATGAGCGGGATGTCGCGGTCGGCCAGCCGGCGGGCCTGGCGGATGAGCGTTCCGTCGCCCCCCACCACGAGGGCGAGGTCCGCCCCCAAGTCCGCCGGCAGGGCATCGCCGTCCGGAGGAAGCTCGCGCACCAGCTCGGCGTGGTGCGACATGGTCTTCCGCAGCAGCGAGCAGATCTCGGCGATCTCCGGCCGGGACCGGTCGGCGAGCAGAACGACGCGTGGACGGGCCGTGTCGGACATGGGGGCATTGTAGGAAGATCGGCGATGGATCGCAGCCCTCGCTGGTGAGGCGCCGGTGAACTGAACAGGGGAGAGCGAGGAAAAGGCGAAGAGGCAAGCCTGCGGCGGTGGCGTGGGGCGTCGGCTGTCGTCTCCGCGATCCCTTGATGCCTCGATGCCTCGATGCCATGATGCCTTCACGCCAGGAGTGAGCCATGGCCATCGAATTCCCCCCCGAGACGAAGGATCGCATGTACAGGGCCCTGCAGCAGTATGTCCTGGAGAACCTCGAATGCGACATCGGGCTGCTCCAGACCGAGCGGCTCTTCGAGTTCATGATCAGCCTGATCGGCGCCGGCGCTTATAACCAGGCGATAACGGACGCCCAGGCCTGGATGCAGGGCAAGCTGCTCGACCTGGAAGGCGATCTGCACGAGCAGGTGGAATATGAGTGAGATGCGAAGAGGCAAGCCGCCGCGGGTGCGTCACTCGCTCCCGAGCGAGCACCCCTTGATGCCATGATGCCTTGATCCCCTGATGCCTTCCCTTACGACACAAGCCCCTTGGTCAATCGCATGAACGCGGTCTCGAGGTTGACCTGTTCCTGCTGGAGGGATGAGACGCGGAAGCCCTGAGCGATGAGGCGGGCGGGCAGCTCGGAGACCATCAGCCCGCTGTCCATGTCGATGGTCACATCGATGCGCGGCTTGCCGTTGTGCTGGGTGATGTCCACTTGGGTGATGCCCTTGACTTGGGCCAGCAGCTTGGCCGCCTGCTCGGCGCGATCGTCGACGGTCACGTGCACCACCACGCCCATGCTCACCTTGGCCATGATCTCGTTGACCGGGCCGGAGAAGACGAGCTGTCCCTGCTCGATGATGCCCACGGTGTTGCACAGCTCGGCCAGCTCGTGAAGGATGTGGGAGCTGATGACGATGGTCTTGCCCATGCGCCGCAGCTCCTTGAGCAGCTCGCGGATCTCGATGCGGGCCCTGGGATCGAGGCCCGAGGCGGGTTCGTCCAGCAGCAGCACCCTCGGGTCATGCAGCAGCACGCGGGCGATGGAGAGACGCTGGCTCATGCCGCGCGACAAGCCGGTCACCTCGGCATTGGCCTTGTAGCTCAGATCGGTCAGATCCAGGACGTCGCGGACGACCTGGTCGCGCTGCTTGCCGTGAATGTTGTAGCAGGCGGCGAAGAACTCCAGGTATTCGCTGACGACCATGTCGTCGTAAGCGCCCATGAAGTCGGGCACGTAGCCGACGATGGGGCGGATCTGCGGGTTCTGATAGCCGATGACCTTGCCGTCGATGCGGGCCTCGCCCCAGGTGGGCTTGAGGAGGGTGGCGAGGATCTTGATGGTGGTGGTTTTGCCCGCGCCGTTGGGGCCGATGAACCCGAAGCAGTCCCCATCCTGGATGGTGAGGTTCAGGTTGTTCAGTGCGACCAGCTCACCGTATTTCTTGGTGAGGTTGATCGTCTCGATCATCGCCATGGCTCGTTCCTCAGGCGCAGCACGTCAACATATCTTACGGCGATCCACCGCCCGGCGGCACGATCTGTTTGTCGCCCGCCGCATCCGCGTCCGCAGGTTCGCCGGGAAACGCCAAGGACGGCACCACGGGCAGCGGATGAACCCACCGCACGACGGTCAGCCCCTCGCCGCTGACCGGCCTGCCGTCCACCCGAAGGGGGATCGGGCACGCCGAGTCTTTCAGAAAACCCATGACGATGAGGCACGGACGATTGAACCAGGGCGAGAGATCCAGCTCCCGGCCCAGATCGCGGGTGGCCACCATCGTCTCCGGATCCTGCGCCTCCGGGGGCTTGAGGTAGATCGGCGGATCGAGCTGCTGGAAGATGGCGAGCATCTACATCGCCTGCTCCGGCGGCGGGGAGGCGGGCCCGACCGGGCTGCCCGGGCCGCTCCGATCGATGCCGGACCTGACGTACTTCCGGCTGATGTTGGTGGTCAGGCCCGAGCTGTCCAGCGGCTCGGGCAGGGCGTACGTCGACCCGACCTCGAGGATCGGCTCGCGCCACATGCGGCCGGCGTTGAGCATCTGGCCGGACCGGGTCGGCTCGATCCAGGCCACCTCATCGCCCTCGGGCCGGGCATAGCGACGCGGCGTGAGGCGCCTGTTCCACACCCAGATCACGGTGACGCCGGTCAGATCACCGGGCAGATCGTTGATGATCGACCCCCTCAACTGCTCGCGGCCGGCAGCATCAAGCTCGATCCTGACGGGATCGGACGGATCGGCGCGGAGCACGCCGCCCCATTCCGGATCCAGCCCGCCCAGCCAGTGCGCGTACATCTGCGTGGCCGTCGAACGCGCCGGCATGCGGTAGTCATCGGTGTCACGGCTTACGTCGATCGTGTAGCGATCGACGTCGGGGAATCTCTGCACGCTCTCGCCCGGCGGGGTCCAGGACGCCAGCAGATCGCGCTGGGCGGGCACGCCCGGCTCGGCCGCCATCGATTCGATGCCCACGGACGTGTCGGCGTAGCCGGGCAGGTACAGGGAGAACCAACTGACGGCGCGCTGCAACTGCGGATCGGCCTCGCCCCAGTCCGGCCCCGTGCGGGCGATGTGATCGAGGAACGTGACATGTCGGACGGTGATGTCGTTGCGGCGGAGCAGACTCACGCCGCCCCAGGCCAGCGCGGTGAAGACGCCCGCGGCGGCCGCGAACGCCAGCCAGGTATGCCTGATCCGCTTCTGCTGCTTGAGCACGTAGAAGCCGCCCGGACCCGCCACGACCCAGTACAGCGCGAACAGCAGGAAGGCCATGCCCAGTCCCGCGCCGGCGGCGCCGGACATGTTGATCTGCTGCAGAAACAGCGCGCCGCTTGCGACCTTCTGCGTCTGCGAAGGGACATCGGCCAGCCGCTTCGCTTCGTCGATCTTCGTCAGCTCACCGCTGCTCGGCGCGTCGGATCGGCAGCCGAGAATGCGATTCCAGAACACATCCGCCTGCGGCAGACCTCCGATCACGCCGTTGGACAGCAGCACCTGGCTCAGAGAGCCGTTGGTCAGGTCCAGGCCGATCACGGTGATCCGGCCATGCCCGAAGAGGCGCTGAATCACCACCACCCGACCGTCCGGCAGCGCCAGCAACGGCTCGTAGTGGTTGTCAATGACGTCGAAGTCGCCGTTCAGATCCCGGAACACGCGGATACTCATCGAGACCGTGGCGGCGGCCACCGATTCGGCCTTGCACATGATGGGCAGCAGGTCGGTGAAGGGCACATCCTCGTCCTTGCGCGGCCCCTGCCTGCGACACGGCAGGAGATCATCAAAATCCGTTCGGCCGACCTCGCCAAGGCCCCAGGGGTTGGTGTCCTCCGGCAGGGAGATGATCAGGTGCCCGCCGCGGCGGACCCACTCCCGCAGCGCCTGGGCCTGCGCCGTGGGCAGATCCTGGGGCAGAGCATCGGACCAGGCGATCGCCTGGAAACACTTCAGCCCCTCCCACCGGTCGGGCAGGTTCGGAGGACGAATGCCGAAGACCACCCGCGTCGGCTCGTGCGCTCCGCAGAGCTGCTGGTCCGGACCGGTGGCTCCATATTGGCTGAGCTCCATCTCGTTGGTGCCGATGACGCCGATCATCGCCGTGTTGATCTCCACGCCCAGGGCGTTGGCGGCACTGGGACTGATCCTCGCCCCGCCCAGCTCACGCCCCGTCCGCCCCTCTTCGTAGGCGAAGACGCGCACCGGCCAGACGGCACTGGCCAGCGACGACGGCGCATCCGGCGGCAGCGGCGCGTAGAGCCATTCCCGCGTGGATCGACCCTTGGTGAGCATCGCGGGCCGGCCGTAGGCGGCGATGTCACCGTCGACGTTCGGCAGTTCCCATTGCACCCAGACGGAGGTCGCCTCGTCCAAGGCGCTTTCGGCAAGGGCGGTCAGTTTCAGGCGCAGTGCGACAAACTCGCCGGGCCGGTAGGCGGATCCCACGCCGAACTGGTCCAGGACCACCTCGACCTCGCCGCCCTGGCCCCGCAACGGTGAGACGAAACCCGCCAGGCACATCAGCAGTATGAACAGGCCGGTTGGACGTCCCGCAGGCACGCTCAAAGTGTACCACCGGCGACCCGCCGGGACTTCCCGCGCCGTGGGGCAGAGGCCGGTCAAGTTGGCCCCCCGGCGGGCCGATGCACGGGACATGTCCCTCCTGCCGAACCCGGACAATCTCTGGTTCTTCATCGCCGTCATCGCCGCCTGCCTGGTTTGGGGGTGCCTGAAGACCATCGGCTTCGAGTATTACAATGCCGTCCTCTGGCATAATCTCAAGATCGAGGTCCAGAACCTGCAGATCGAGCAGAAACGCCGCCTGAGGGAACTGGAACGCGATGAAGCGGCGCCACCCGTCCGGGCCATGGCGGCCGCACGGAAGGAAGAGCAGGCGGCGGCGCCCACCGCCGAGCAGCCGGAGGCGACGGCCGAGGAGGTCGAGGTCCAGCCGGCGAAAGAGACGCCGGCGCCGGAAGCCGAACCCGTCGCCACCGGCGTCTGATCCCGCGCCGCGGACCGGACCGGGGATCGTTCAGACCATCGACGCGAAGGCATCGAGCATCGCCGCGTGTGACTTGATGCCCATCTCGAAGCAGCGAAGCTCGAACTTCTCGTTCGGCGAGTGGATGCGATCATCATCCAGCCCGAACCCCACGAGCAGTGAATCGAAACCGAGGATGCGCTGAATCGACCCGACAACGGGGATCGAGCCGCCGCAGCCCATGAGCACGGCTTCCCGATCGAAGACGTTCTTCAGCGCCTTCTGCGTCGCCTTGAGATAGACCGAATCAGTGGGCACGCGAATCGCCGGGTTCAGCCCGTGCGACTTGACCTCCCAGCGGCAGTCCGGAGGTGTCCGTTCGTTGAGGAAGGCCATGATCCCGTCGTAGATCTTCTGCGGATCCTGGTCGGCGACGAGACGGCAGGAGAGCTTGGCCGAGGCGTGGGAGGCGATGACGGTCTTGGCCCCCTCGCCCGTGTAACCGCCCCAGATGCCGTTCAGATCGCACGTGGGGCGCGACCAGAGTCGCTCCAGGACGCTGCAGCCCGCCTCGCCGACGGAAGCCTTCAGCCCGGCCCCGCCGAGGAACGCCGCCTCGTCAAAGCCCAGCGAGTTCCACTGCTTCTGCTCGACCGGCGAGAGCGGGCGCACATCGTCGTAGAAACCCGGGATGCGGATCACGCCGTTCTCATCGTGCAACTCGCCGAGGATCCGGGCCAGGGCGTTGATGGGGTTGAGCACGGCCCCGCCGTACATGCCCGAATGCAGATCGTGGCTCGGCCCGTGCAGCGTGATCTCCACGTAGACCAGGCCGCGGAGCATGTAGGTGATGGCCGGAGTGTCGATGCTCCATATTTCCGTGTCGCTGATCACCGCCACATCCGCGGCCAGTTCACCCTTGTGGGCTTCGAGGAAGGGTTCGAGGCTGGGGCTGCCGGACTCCTCTTCGCCTTCCAGGAGCACCGTCGCCTTCACGGGCAACGTGCCGTGGACGGCGACCCAAGCGGCCAGAGCCTCGATGATCGTGCTCACCTGGCCCTTGTCATCGTTTGCCCCGCGGGCCACGAGCCGCTTGCCGTTTTCGCCCTCGACGACGACGGGCTCGAACGGTTCGCTTTCCCACAGCTCCAGCGGGTCCGGCGGCTGGACATCGTAGTGGCCGTAGTAGAGCAGGTGCGGCACGCCTTCCCGGCCCGGTCCGCCATGGTGGGCAACCACGATGGGATGGCCGGGCGTGTCGTGGACGGTGGCGGTGAAGCCGATCTCCTCCAGACGCTGAGCGCACCATTCGGCGGCGGCGCGCGTGTCCTCCTTGTAGGCAGGGTCGGTGCTGATGCTCTTGATGCGCAGCAGGTCCTTCAGCCGCTCGAGGGCCGAATCAAAGTCCGCGTCGATTCGTTCCAGAACCGGTGAAAGCGCATCAGACATAGCGTGGCTCCGCTCTTGAGTTTGGGACTGAAGCCACGCATTCTACACGCTGGGCGCTGCCGCCGCGTCACCGGCTCAGGGAATCGCCGCCGCGAACAGATAGACCATCAGCAACAGCCCCAGCATGACGAAGAAGAGAAACGCCAGCCAGCGCTGAATGAGCCGCTGCTCGCGGCGCTCGGGCAGGTACGGTGAATCGAGCGTGACCGGCTGCCCGATAAGACCTTCCATCTCCGCATAGCTCCGGGCCGGGCGCAAACGAAGGTCACAGCCGCAACGGGCGCAGCGCTCCGCCTGGCCTCCCTTCAGCAGAGCGCCGTCATATCCGCAAGCGACGCAGCGTCGCACGAACAAGTCCGGATTGACCGTCCTGACTTTCCCAACCATGCCTCGTTCAGCCTACCACCGACAGGACGGGTTCCCAGAAGTTTTTGGCCGGTTTCCCCAGATCGATCCGGCCGGCTTGTCTCTTCCCACCGGGCGCGGGATAGTGGCCGTTCATGTCCGGTCCCATGCTCCTCCGCTGGACAGCCCATTTGCGCCGGATTGCCGGGCCCGCAGCCACGTTGGACGCCGCCTTCGGGGTCGGCGAACTGGAGGCGCCGTTCCGCACCGCTGTCTGCGGAGGGCCCGTCCGCCTGCCTGGCGAACCGATCGAAACCGGCGAAATCGGCCTCTGGTGGGCCCGCGTCGATGAGCGGGTGGATGTGGACCGGCTCCTCTCCGCGCCGACGGATGGCTCCCTGCTGCCGCAGGGTCTTTTTCGGACCATCGAGGTCTGGACCGATGCGGACCTCTCGGCCCTCCACGCCCTCTGGTTCCTGGCCCGAACGAGAGGGCGGGAGGATTGGATGCAGCGCCTGGCGCGGGTCCGCGACTGGCACCTGACCCACACGCAGCCGGACAACGCCACCAATCGCCCCTGGGCCTTGCACGTGTTCCTGCTCGGCGGGAGCGGCGAATGCGTCCACTACGCCGAGACGCTCCTGCACAACTGCCTCACCATGACCGGCCGGCCCGATCCGCTCAGCGCCTGGATCCTCCTCGATGCGGCCCGGGCGATCGAGCGGGCGGCGGATTGAGGCGGCCGGCGAACCGGCCCCGGCCGCGAGCCCTCATGTCCCGCCAGCGCCCGAACCGGACAGGCAGAATCATCTTCGTTGAAGTATCCTCATATTGACGCCGTGAAGGGCGCGAAGCTCGCGCCGGCTCTCTCCGACCGCTTCTGACCACTCGGGAGGTCGTGTATGAAACTCGCCATCGTCATCCTCTTCGTCGTCATCGCGATCATCATTCTCTCGTCCATCGGCTGGCTGATCGGGATCTTCAACCAGCTCGTACGCCTGCGCAACCGCTTCCAGAACGCGTTTGCGCAGATCGAGGTTCAGCTCAAGCGCCGCTATGACCTGATCCCGAATCTTGTCGAAGTCGCCAAAGGCTACATCAAGCACGAGCGAGAGACGCTCGAAGCCGTCATCAGCGCCCGCAACCAGGCGGTGAGCGGCCTGAAGCAGGCGGCGATGGATCCGGGCAACGCCGAGGCGATCCAGGGCCTCATCGGGGCCGAGGGCGCGCTGACCGGGGCGATGGGCCGGCTGTTCGCCGTCATGGAGGCCTATCCCGATCTGAAGGCCAACCAGAACATGATGCAGCTCAGCGAGGAGCTGACCTCGACGGAAAACAAGGTCGCCTTCTCGCGGCAGGCGTTCAATGATGCCGTGACCGCCTACAACACCTACAAGCAGTCGTTCCCCGCCGTCATCTTCGCCGGCACGTTCGGCCACGGCCGTGACGCGACGCTGCTGGAGTTCGAGGATCGCGAGGCGATCGCGGAGCCGCCGAAGGTGTCCTTTACCTGAGCGCCGGTTGACCGGCACGCCGATCAGAGCGAACACGCCGATACACCGCCGCCCCCGCTGATCGAGATCGATTATGGCGATGGATTTCTTCCAGAGTCAGGACGCCGCCCGTCGAAACACCGGCCGACTGGTGATCCTCTTCATCCTCGCCGTCATCGCCATCATGGTCATGATCTACCTGCTGGTGGCGGTGATCTTCCTCTCGGCCGGAAGAGGCGAATCAGCCGCGCCCCTTCTTCATCCGGGGCTCATGCTGGGCGTGGGCGGCATCACCATCGCCATCGTCGGCCTGGGCAGCCTTTACAAGATGGGCCAGCTCCGCGCCGGGGGCGGGTTCGTCGCCGAGTCGCTCGGCGGCGCCCCCATCCGTCCGGATACAACCGATCCCGTCGAGCGCCGGCTGCTGAACGTCGTCGAGGAAATGGCCATCGCCTCCGGCACGCCCTGCCCGCCGGTCTACATGATGCAGCAGGAGAAAGGCATCAACGCCTTCGCCGCCGGCTTCTCGCCCGAAGATGCCGTCATCGGCGTCACCCGCGGCTGCGCCGAGCAACTGAGCCGCGATCAGCTTCAGGGCGTCATCGCCCACGAGTTCAGCCACATCCTCAACGGCGATATGCGGCTGAACATCCGCCTCATCGGGATCCTTCACGGCATTCTCGTCATCGGCATCATCGGCTACTTCATCCTGCGCTCGTCGCTGTATACGGGAGCGGCCTATCGCCGCTCGAGCAAGCGGGGCGGGGCCGGCGCGATCCTGGCCCTGGGCGCGGGGCTCGCCGTCATCGGCTTCGTCGGCACGTTTTTCGGCAACTGGATCAAGGCCGCCGTCAGCCGGCAGCGAGAGTTCCTTGCCGATGCATCCGCCGTGCAGTTCACCCGCAGTCCATCCGGCATCGCCGGGGCGCTGAAGCGCATCGGCGGGTATGCGCACGGGGCGAAGGTGGAAAGTCCCAACGCGCCGGAGGCCAGCCACATGTTCTTCGGCCGGGCCATCACCTCAGGCCTGAACTCGATGTTCGCCACCCACCCCCCGCTCCCGGTGCGCATCAAGCGCATCGAGCCGTCCTGGGACGGCGAGTTCATCACGACCGGCCCGGCAATCGAGCGAGAAGAGCCCGGCGCGCAAGTGCCGCTCGCCGGCTTCGCGGGCGCACCGGCTGCTGCCGCCGAGAGTCCCGCGCCGCCGCGCATCAGCGCCGTCGAGCAGATCGGTCGTCCGACCCGGCAGCACATCGATTACGCCGCGCAGCTCATCGGCCAGATCCCCGAGCCGGTCATCAACATCGCCCGCGAGTCCTACGGCGCGCGGGCGCTCATCTACGCACTGCTGCTCAACCGGGAGGCCGAGCCGCGCCGCATTCAGATGCAACAACTCAGCGAGCACGCCGATGTCGGCGTGTACGACCTCACCGGCAAACTGCTGCCCGCCGTCCAGCAGTTGCCGCAAGGGCTGCGCCTGCCGCTGGTGGATCTGGCGCTGCCGGCTCTGCGCGGGCTCACAGCATCGCAGTACCAGGCCTTCTCCGAGAACGTGATGGTCCTCGTGGAGGCCGACGAGAAGATCGATCTCTTCGAGTGGGCCCTCCAGCGGATCATCCTGCGCCACCTGGAGCCGCACTTCGCGCGCGTCAAGCCGCCGGTGACGCATTACTACGCGCTGGGCCGGCTCGGCCGGCAGTGCTCGGTCCTGCTCTCGACGCTCGCATACGTCGGGCATCGCGATCGGCCCGCGGCGCAGCGCGCATTCAGCCTGGGAATCTCCAGGCTCGATGTGCGCTCGACTTCGATGCTGCCGCCGGAGTCATGCACCGTCAAGGCGCTGGATGATGCGCTGGATGAGTTGAATCGCACGGCCCCGCGCGTCAAGCAGCGCATCATGACGGCCTGCGCCGCGTGCATCAGCGCCGATCGGCAGGTCACGGTCGACGAGGCCGAGCTGTTCCGCGCCCTGTGCGACGGCCTCTCCTGCCCCATGCCGCCGCTGCTGCCGGGACAACCGCTGGGGTGAGATCGCAGAAATCGGATCTCGCGGACGCGCGAAGCGGCAAGCCGGGCCGTCCCCGGCCCCGGGTGCGATGGAACGAGATCACGCGCCTACACCCATCCCCGCATCTTCGCGATCATGCCGATGACGGTGCAGGCGATGGCAACGACGGCAGCCATCAGCGCTTCGCCCGCAAGGGCGCCGGAGGCCACGGGGATCGTGTACTTCTCACCGCTTGACTTGTGGAAGGTCACCCACAGCCACGCGATGACCGCCCCGATCGCAAACGAGAAGGAGTTCTGGAACGGCACGACCCACGCCAGCCCCAGCCCCATCGCCGAGGGCATGTATTTGGCATATCTCGGCAGCAGCGCGCCGAGCACGGGCAGGCCGATGCCGACCAGCCCGCCGATCACGATCGCCCACCGCGCCGTCTCGGGGATGACGTTCAATCCCTCGGTCAGCGCGACCGCGACGGCGCGCCACATCTCCGGCGCCGGCGGGTGATAGCTCTCCAGCGTCGCCTTGTCCGGGAACATCAGGTACCACGCGGGCACGATCACCAGCGTGCCGAAGAAGCAGCCGAAGAACTGGGCGAGGAACTGCTTGCGGGGATTGGCGCCGAGGCAGTAGCCGCTCTTGAGGTCGGTGAGCAGGTCGGCCGAGCTTCCGCCGGCCCCGGCGGTGACGCCCGCGGACATGAGATTCACCAGCGTCTTGCCCTGCGCGACGAGGGCGTAGACGAGCTGGGTGACCTTGCCCATCGCCCCCACCGGCGTGGTGTCGGTCTCGCCGGTGGCGCGGCAGCAGACCAGCGCCAGGGGGAAGATCATCACCACGGAGAGAATCCCCAGGAAGATGTTCATGTCGAAGGCGAAGTACTGGAGGATGACCAGGCCGATGCCCAGCGGGATGAGCCCGCCGAGGAACCAGCTCGTGGGCACCTCGATGCGCGCCATCGCCTCGACGTCCGCCGCGCTCGCCGAAGCGCTCTTCCCGAAACCGGTGAAGGCGCGCACGAGCGTCTTCCAGCCGATGGCGACGGCGGTGAGGCTGGAGAAGACCATCAATGACGTTCCGCCCCACAGCGCCCACTTCACCGGGTAGAGCTGATGGACCAGGCCGTCCGGATCGGCGGTCAGCGCCTCGTAGCCGTACATGTCGGCATTGGCGACCATCTGCGCCATCTCGTGCGCTTCCAGCCAGGGCGCGATGACGAAATAGAGGATGAGCGACGCGGCGAGCATGGACAGTGAGACGCGCAGGCCGACGATCATGCCCGCCGCCACCAGCAGCAGGCTCGGCTCGAAGCCGAAGCCCTCGAGGCGGAACCTGGGCAGGCCGGCCCACGCGCCGGGAAAGCCCAGCAATTCCGGGATGTACAGGTGCTTCTCGACCGCCCGCGCCAGCCACTTCGGCGCCCGGCCGACCTCGGCAAGCACCTCGACCACATCCGGATACGTGCGCAGCACGGCCACGCCCATGCCCACGAGGAGGGCGATGATGAGCGACCACGCCTTGTGCACCGCCTCCCTGCCCTCGCTGTAGAGGCTTCGCAGCGTCTCGGCCGCGGCGATCCCGCTGGGGAACTTGAGCTGCTCGTGGTTGATCATGTTCCGCTTCATCGGGATCGCGATGAACACGCCGATCGCGGCCACGAGAAAGACGAACGGGACGAGGTGATACCAGGCCACGTGCTCGCCGCTGATAAGCAGCCACGCCCCGAAGGCGGTGCCGATCGTCCCCCCGGTCGAGTAGCCGGCCGCGGAGGCCGTGGACTGCATGCAGTTGTTCTCGAGAATCGTCATCATCGAGAGCTTGCGGGGCAGGATGGCATTCCACACCACGCGGATGGCGTTCCAGATGACGAAGGAGAGCACGCAGGCGGTGATGGCCACGCCGAAGGCCCAGCCGAGCTTGACCGTGGTGTAAAGGTTCGAGATGGACATGAACATGCCGAGGACGCCGCCCATCAGGACCGCCCGCAGCGTGAGCTGCCTCATGCGATCGCCCTGGTAGACGTGCTTGAACCAGTGGAGGTCTTTCTCCTCGGCGGTCGCGTCGGGCGGCAGCTCGGGGATCGGCTCCTCCCCGCCTTGCGGGGCGGACTGGCGCAGGCCGCTGGCGTATTCCTCTGGCATACCTTCGGCTCGCTGTCAGGTCAGGGCGATCGGCTCATCCCGGTGCGAACATCGCGAGGAGGCAGAGTATAGTGCGCTGCCGGTGCCCGCGCGGCGTGGATCACGGGCCCGAGGCGCCGTCCGATCAGGAATCATGCGATGTGAATATATGGCGCCGCGCCCCATCGGGGCCGCGGCGAGCGCAGCGCATCACACGACCGCCGTCACCCCCACCGTATCGCTGACGTGCGCGCCGAGCAGGCCCGCCGTATCCCCGGGAATTGAAATGCAGCCGTTGGATTCGGCATAGCGCGAGCGCACGGCGCGGAACCGTCCCCCGCCACTGATGCTGACAAGACCGTAGAGCGGGTGTTCCCTGGCCGGATCGCCGAGCGTGGCCGTGCGGGTGCGCTCGATGAAAGGGATGTCGGCGACCCTGGCCTGGAGAATGGGGCCTCCGTCGAAGGGATCGATGCGGCCGGTCTGGGCGAAGCCGAGCTTGGTGAGGATGGCCAGGGCCGGTTCCTCTTCCCGGCCGACCTTCCCGATGAGGTTTCGCGCCTCCGGCGGGAGGAGCGAGACGTAAATCTCCCCCTGGGGAAAGAGGGCGGTGATGAACTGGCGGGAAAGATGACTGAACCGCTCTGCCTCGGCGTAGCGCAGGTTCACGAAGCGCCGGCCGAGCTGCTCCCAGAACGAATCCCAGCGATTGGAAGTCCGGGGCGGCGTCAGCTTCGCCACCAGTGCATCGGCGAACCACGCGCGCTGCAGGCCGATGAAATGGAACCGCACCAGACTCAGAAAGGAGCCCAGCTTCTCCCGATGGCCGCGGTACGGCGGGGAGAGCACCAGGCCGGTGAGTTGGCTCGCCTCCGTCTCATCCTCCGCCACCTGGAGCGTCATGTGCACGTGGCCGGTCTGCAGATCCTCGCTGTAGTGCTGACGCTTGCGAACCTGAAGGAATGTCAGGGGCTGCCCCGGCCGGCTCACACAGGAACGGATCGAGCTCATGCCGATCACGCCCCCGGTGTCCGTGTCCTCCAGCACGAAGATGAACCGGCGCTGGCGCTGCTCGCGGATGCGACCGGCGAAACTGTCGCAGGAGACGCTGATCCGCCGGGCGATCTCATCGGGATCCGCGGCCACGTTGGCGAAATGCAGCATCTTCGCCAACCGCATGAGCGTGGCGTGATCATCCATCGTGGCCTGGCGGATGACGAACATGAGAAGGCCCGTTCACTGTCCGGCGAGAATCCTCAACCCTCATCGCCGCCGGTGCGCATTAGGCGGCAGATGCCGCTCCCGGTCAAGGCGGCGCTCGCAGGCAAATGGCAAGAATCTTCCTCAGCGGTGTGAAGCGGTCAGCGCCGGTCGCGCTCCGGCACGGGCCAGACGCCGCTGAACACCTCCACCGCCGGGCCCGTCAGGAACAGGTGATTCGTCGCCTCGTCCCAGCGAAGCCGGAGTTCGCCCCCGGGGAGGCGAGCGAGCAGCCGGCGATCGGTGCGCCCGGTCACGACGCCGGCGGCGCAGACAGCCGCCGCGCCCGTGCCGCAGGCCGGCGTCTGGCCGCTGCCGCGCTCCCACGTGCGCATGATCACCTCGCCGCGCGAGACCACCCGGACCCAGTGCACATTCATGCGGCGGGGAAACGCCTGATGGCGCTCGATCGGCTCCCCCCAACGCGAGAGATCGAGCTCGTCCAACGGGCCCGACATCTGCCGGGGATTGTCATCGCCGAAGAGCACCACATGCGGGTTCCCCATGGAGACGAAGGTGCCGATCCACGTGGCTCCATTGACCTCGAACGTGTGGCTGCCCTGCCCCGCCGCGGCGGTGACCCGATGCGCATCAACCGGAATCTCCGGCAGATCAAGGACCGGCTCGCCCAGGTCCGCGGTGACCTGGTCGACGCGGCTCTCGGGATCGAGCGAATACTCCAGCTCCAGCACGCCGGCGGCGGTCTGCACCCGCATGGGCCTGGCCCGCGCCAGCCCCCGATCATGGGCATACTTGCACACGCACCGGATGCCGTTGCCGCACATCTCCGCCTCGCTGCCATCGGCGTTGAACATGCGCATGCGCACGTGCGCATCGACACCCTCATCCGGGGGCAGGACGAGGATCAGGCCATCGGCGCCGACGCCGAGACGGCGGTCCGACATGGCCCGCGACAGCGCCGGCGGATCGGTGATCGATTCCTCCCGGCCGTTGACATGGATGTAGTCGTTGCCGGCGCCGTGCATCTTGGTGAAGTGAATGTGCGTCATGGCGCGCCGGCTCGCGAGGGGGCAATCGAGTCCTGTGCATCCAGGACATCGGCCGTCGCCAGGTGAGGACGGTCGCTGGCCGTTTCCTGCGCTGCCTGCCACTCGATCAGCGCCGTGCCGGCGCCGCCCAGCAGGAGGATGACGGCCACCGCGAGCTTGACCCAACGGATGAACCGGTCGATCGGCAGCGCATCCAGCGGGTGGCCGATGATGGACGTAAGATACGCCTGCCGCCAGGCGATCGAACCGTGCCGCCAACTCCGCCGGTGCGGATCAACGGTGTTGAGTCGCGCGATCGTCTGCAGGGCGCTGTGCATGGCGAAGGCCGCTTCCGCCGTCACCGCGCCCGATTCCTCCGGCCCGTCCGCCTCGGCGGCGGAGAGATGCTGGACGGCGAAGGTGTCGGCCTGTCGCTCGAACCGTCGGGAAATCCAGCCGAAGGCGAGGATGGCCAGGATCGCGGCGAGGGCGGTGGCCGCACCCTCGATCCACGGAATGGACTGGGCCTCCCAGCCCCCCGGCAGCCACCCGCCGATCAGGAGCGGCACGGTAACCGCGATTCCCGCCAGCAGGAGCACCGCCAGCAGCGACATCACCAGCCAGGGCATGTGATGGCGGCGCACGTGACCGATCTCATGGGCCATCACGGCCTGCAATTGCGGCCGCCCCATCGTCTCGATGAGGGCGTCCGTGAGCAACACATAGCGCAGAGGCCCGATCAGTCCCATAACCGCGGCATTCATCATCGAGCCGTCCGTCTCCCACAACAGGACTTCGCGGACGCGCACCTGGTGCCGCCGGCAGATTTCCACCAGGTCGTCCCGGACCGGCCCGTCGGAGAGCGGGCGGACGCTGAGCACGATCCGGGCCAGGAGCGGTGCGAAGAGAAAGATGGCCAGTCCGGCGGCGAACGTCGTCCCGTCGGCAAGCCACTCCGGCGCCACCCCGCCGGGCAGCCGGTCCAGGAGCAGGTGGATCGACTCGGCCGCGGCGAGGATGAGCAGGATCGGCACCAGCAACAGCAGCATGTGCAGACGAAACTGCTGGACGACGTAGGGCAGACGGCGGGGAATCGCATACACCGGCTTGCCCAGATCCAGCCGCCGCACCAGCAGCGCTTCGCGCAGCGTCCGCTCGATCGGGTAATACAACCACCACAGGGCCATGGCGCCGAGGATCGGCGGCAGCATCGCGACAAGCTCATCGAGCAGGATGAGATCGCCCATCGCCGCCCGCACGGTGTCCAGCCAGCCGGCCAGCAGCACCGCCGCCACGTAGGCGGCCAGGATGAGCCACCGCGCCAGGTTCATCATCCGATCCCCCGCGATGATCAGGTGCGGCGCGCGTCCCTGCCCCAAGCGCCGCCGGCACCACCTCACCCATCCGGCCGCGAGGAGCAAAACCGCCAGGACGGGCCCCAGCGCGATGAGCGTGGCCACCCACGCCGGCAGCGGCCCCTCCGCGCGGGAGGCGGCCAGCCCGCTGTCCGCGGCCAGGATGACGGCCACCACCAGGATGGGATAGAGCTGCATCACCGCCGGGGCATCTTACCGCCGCCGCCCGCGTCGGCCGGGGGCCTCATGGTCGTCTGATCTCGCCGAGATCGACCAGCACGCGCCCGTGGCGATAGTAATCCACGTTCATCGCATCCTTGCTGACGAAGGTGAACACGAGGCAATTGGCGCGCGTGTTGTCCGCGTAATTCACATCGCCGAAGCCGGGCCCGGCGTAGTCGGCGTTCCGATGGCGCTGCACGTGCAGGTGAAAGTGGAACAGCGAGGTGTAGGCGGCATCGAGCATCTCCTGAGAAGCGATGAACTTCTGATCGTGCTGCCGCACCTTCGGCGGGAACTCGAGAATCTCGAACCGCCCCTTCTCATCCAGCGCGATCACCCCGCCGTATTCCGTCGTCTCATCAAGCCGATCACGCTCGGCATAGTCGAAGAGATGGGCCGCGACCTGGGGCACCTGAAGAGCGCGGACCGCGATTCGCATCGCCGCCAGATCACCCCAAGTGAGCTCGCCGCGCCATTCATAGAGACGGCCGCGCTGCCCGCTTTCGAGGTTGTCCCAGTTCGATCCGCGCGAGTGGTGTTTCTGCGGGCGCAGATACGACTCCAGGGACGCATACAGTGATGATTCATCCACCGTCAGGAGTGACGGCTCATGGCGCGCCGCCGACACCACGATCGGCACGTCCCGGATCTCCAGCGATGCGCGACGGGCAGGCGGAACCTGCTCCAGCGCCGCCACCGCCTCCTCCCAGAACGCCTCACGCTCCGGCTGGCGCAGCTTGCGCAGCCACAGGATCTCCTCCCGGTTGTGCGGGACCAGCCCGAACTGCTCGGCGCCTGCCTTCAGATCGATCATGAACGCATCGTCGGCAGGCACCTCGCTTTCGGTGAGCATCGCCACAAGCTGCTCGCGGCGGCCCAGACGGTGGAGGAGGTCCCAGCACCGCGTCCGGAGCCCCTGCTGGGACACCTTCCTGGAGGTGAGCAACATCTCGAAGACGACGTCCGGCACGTTTTCGGCGCCCCAGAGGCGGGCCAGGGCCTTGTACTCCGGCCGCTCCGTCTCCTGCCTCGCGTAGACGACCGGCCGGGCCCAGCTACTGACCAGGGCCGGGCTCAGATCCCGCCATCCCTGCTCGGCGATGATCTCACACAGCCGGGTCAGACCCGCCCAGGCGGCCATCCTCGGCAACTGCTGGCGAAGTGTCCGCTTCAGGCCGTCCAGGTCCCGGACGATGAGCCGGTCCACCGCGGCCTGGCGGATTTCGACCGTGTAGCCCGGCTTCCAGACCGCACGATGCAGCAGCTTGAGATAGGTCTCGTCCTCCGGGTTCGCGTCCAACGCTTCCATTGCCACCAGTTGCGCGCGGGGGCTGCTGTCCGGGCTGCTGAGCGCCGCCAGGGGATCGTCGACGGTGATCGTCGCAGCGCAGCCGGCGAGTACGGTGACGGTCGCCGCGCCGATCAGGATAGACAGCACCCGCGCCAAGAACAGTCGGAGCCGTAAGAGGCTGGAAATCATGGCGATAGTGTATCCCCCTGCCCGGCAACTGGCCGTGCCGCAACGCGTACGATAAGATCATCGGGGATGCGATGACCGGTCCGCCAAGGAAGAAGCGATGACGAATGCCGCAGCCGAATCGAAGCCCGGCGATGGGTCGGAACCCTCGTTGCGGGCGCGGGTGGAGGAGATACTGGACCTGATCCGGCCAGCCATCCAGTCCGACGGGGGCGATGTGGAGCTGGTGGAAGTAAGCGAGGATGGAGTCGTTCTGGTGCGCTTCCAGGGCGCCTGCGCCGGTTGCCCGTCCAGCAGCATCACCCTCCAGGTGGGTATCGAGCGGCAACTCAAGGAGCGGCTGCCCGAGGTAACGAGGGTCCAGGCGATCGCGTAAGATCCGGATTATCAAAGTGTTACGATGCGCAACCGTCCGGCGGGCGCCTCGTCCGGCCGAGCGGGAAATGCACCAATTCACCGCTATGGACTTGGCGAGAATCCCAGATCGTGTACTCTGGTGGGCAGGTGGGAACGCGCATGATCGCGCACTACGCGGGCAGGAGGTCCGTCACATGCTTGTCATCACGAGACGCGAAGGGGAAGAGGTCGTGATTGGTGATCCGGCGAACCCGCAGGGGATCGTCCGCGTCGCGTCGATCAAGGGCGATCGCGTCCGGCTGGCGTTTGCCTTTCCGCGGGAGATCGACGTGCACCGGCGCGAGGTCGCCGACCAGATCCTGGCCCAGAAACCGGCCATCGTCGGCACCATCCGTCCCACGGGCACCCGGCCGCGCTGAACCGGCCCGCACCGACCGCCACGTTGACAGAACAGGGGCCCGGGCCCGCTGGCCGTCCGGGGCGCATCCGCTGTGGCCCCATGACCCGACGTCGGCGCTGAAAAAGCCCGCGACGGGTGGTGGGGCTCGCCGCGGGCAGTCTGGAAGGGAACGTCGGCTCAAGGTCCTTCTGCGATGAGCCGTGGGGCAGGAAGGCCTTCGGGCTCATCACAAGACCGAAGGCACGAATGGTGTGGGCGCCCTGGCTCGCCGCCCACCCCTGCGCAAGCGCGATCGGTCGCTCCGTGCCGATCGTTCCTCGCCGCATTCCCGGGTCCTCCCTGACCCGGACTCGCCGCGGCCGTCCCTGGCCGCCGCGCCATCGAAGATCGCCGCACGAGAAGACATCCGTGCTTTCCCGTGCCGTGCCGGCATTCCACGGTCCGGCGCCACCCGGCCGTGAGTCGAATCAGAATCGTCCGCCAGCCGTGTCCGGCTCACGGACGCCCCTCCGATCGTTCCTGGCGCTGCTGTTCGGCCAGCGCCCGCCTGGCGCGAATCATGATCTCGCCCTGCTTGCTGAGCTTCTCCTGCCGCCTGGCCTGCCAGACCTGCCCATCGCGCAGCTCCAGGTGGTCCTTGACGCCCAGCACGACCACGGTCTGCGTGATCCCGGCGACCTGAAGCAGCCGCTCGGGCAGGCGCACCCGTCCGGCCTTGTCCAGCTCCAGCCGGGCCGCCTGCGAAAAGAGCAGCTCCTCGAACTCCATCATCTCCTCCGCCGGCAGCAGCGATTGCTCCATCGCCCCGGCCATCTGCTCGAACGTCCGCTCCGGCCACAGCCACAGCGCTCCGTTGGGTCCTGGCACGACATAGAAGGCTTCGCCGTGCACCTGCGGATCCAGCCGCGAGCGGATCTCCGCGGGAATGGCCAAGCGCTGCTTGACATCGATGGTGTGTTCGTATTCGCCGGTAAACAACGCGCATCCCTGCCTCGGCCAAAGTGGCGGGATGATAACCCACGATGCCCCACTTCGCTACACCTTTTGACACAATCCTGTCCAAAATTCCGCTTCGTCACCGCCCTCTTCACCCGCCTGCCCGCGTAACCCCAACGTCCGAAAAGGCTTGGGAAAATCGGGCCCCGGGCAAAGAATCTTGCCCATCCACCGGTTAGTCACGTAATGCCCACACCCCGTCGGGCCGATCAACCCTCCAGAACGGCCGCCGGGGGTCCCGCGCCGCGCAGTCCCGGTGCGCCGTGACGGTGTCCTCGCAGGCAGTCGGAGCGGCCATGACCCACGATCCAGGCTCCAATATCGCTGCCGCTGTCCTCCAGATCCCCTGCGGGCTCTTCGTCCTCACCGCCGCCCACGATGGCTTGCGCTCCGGCGTGCTCACCAAATGGGTCCAGCCCTGCTCCATCGTGCCCCGCCAAGTCATGGTCGCCATCGCCAAGGGCCTGCCCGTCGAGCCCCTCATCCGCGACAGCCGCTGCTTCGCCCTCTGCCAGATCAGCGCCGGCGACCGGCTCCTGCACCGCCGCTTTCTCGATCCGCCCGACCGCGGCGAGGACCCCTTTGTCACCCTCCCCACTCACTGCGCCCCCAGTGGCTTGCCCATCATCGACCGCGCCCTGGCCTATCTGGATTGCGAGGTCGTCCGCCACGTCGACCTCGACACCGACCATCGCCTCTACGTCGGCCAGGTCCACCACGGCGCCGTCCTCAAGCACGGCGCACAACCCGCCATCGAGGTCGGCGGCAACGGCATGATCAGCCTCAATGCCGACATGCCCCTGCCCACGGGCGAAGAGCAGCCCCCCCCGCCGGACGACGACGCGACCTGAATCGCCGGCTCTGCACCGCCGGCAACGCCAATGCGCCCACTTCCGGCGCGCGGCGATCGTGCGTGCCCATTCGCCGCCCCCGATAAGCGATGAGCGATGAGGAATGAGCCGGCCGCAGGTGCCGCCGCATTCTCGGACCTTCCGCCCCCGCGTCGGCCCCATCGCCCCGGCCGCCCGTGCCTGGACCCGCCGCCGCATGCGAACGTGAGACGTTTGTCCGGATCAGGTCGCACCCGATGCGGCCGACTCATCCAAGACATATGAAAATCCATGCACACATGGCCGACGACTCCTCAGTGCGGGGTCATCGCGGCCTCGCCGGTTCGGGCGGACAACGCCCAGACACTCGACGCCCCGCGGCCCCCCGGGCCGGGCGGGACGAGGACGGAAAGGATCGCACATGTCGGACGGAAACAGCAACGGCAAGTCGGCGGTCGCGGCGTACCTGCTGTGGTTCTTCCTCGGCGGCTTCGGCGCGCACCGGTTCTACATGGGCCGCACGGGCAGTGCCTTCGGCATGCTCGGACTGCTCGTCGTCTCGTGCGTGCTCTCGGTCTTCGCCATCGGGCTCATCGGCTTCCCCATCCTCGGCATCTGGTGGCTCGTCGATGCGTTCCTCATCAACACCTGGCTGAAGCAGCCGTCTGCGACCGTCGCCGCCGGTCTGCCGCAGCAGGAACGGCACGACCTGTCCGAGGCCGCATGAACGCAACCAGCTTCGGGCCGCATCGCGCCTGCCCGAAGATGTGATCGCAAGCGCCCCCGGCCCCCGGTCGCCCCGGCGGGGCGCTTGCCCGCGCGCGCTGCGAGCGCTGCCTGCGGGTGGCGCCAGATAACGCAGCATGTTTAGCCGCGAGCCGCAGGCGAGCGCTGACCCCCCGAAGCGATGAGCGATGGGTGATAGATGATGGATGATCCCGCTTAGCGACGCGGTTCATCCGCGTGTTGAACGGTCACGGATCAGCCATCAGGGATCAGCCGACAGCCAACGGCCCCTTCACAATCCGCAGCGCCACCCACTCCGGCCGCCCCGCATCCTGGGGCCGGGGGTCAACTCCGGGGTCGGGGGCCGGCTCATTCCGGGGGTCGGGGCCGGGGCCGGGTGTTGGAACGATCGCCTCCCCGCCGGCCGCCCGAAGGTATTGACGCTCCCCGATAGAACCGTTAGAATGCCCCGACAATGGCGTGGGCAACCATGACACGGGAGCCCCGGAACATGAACAAACCAACCGAAGAGACCAAGATCGACGCAACGGCCGCCTTGAGGCGCACGCGATCAGACTTCCTGGTGCATTGGACCGGGCACAAGTTCGACAAACCACCTCGCAAAGGTCCGGTGACCCCAGAGATACGTGAACAGTACGTGAACAGACTGAAGAGCGTTCTGGAGAATGGCTTTTACTTGTATCGACAAGAAAAGCCAGAGGCCATCGCGGCTGCTGAATGGGGCAAATATGAGTACAACGTTTCCCTGACGTGCTTCAGTGAGGTCCGACTATCTTATGCTCGTGATCATGCGCAGCGTTATGGACGGCTTGGGATTGGTGTCCGCCGCTCATTCGTTCTGGACCGATGCGGAACACCGGCTTGGTATGTCCGGAACCGCGCACCTGAGTCTATCGTCTCAGCCCTATTCGAAGTCTGGCTTTATCTGGCAACTTCCACGGACCAAAGCACTGCAACGAAACGCACGCGGCTTGATCATGCCATGAGCATGCTCAAACCCATGTCCGACAGCGAAGGGCAGGAGGATTTTACGTATCTGGAGGAGCACGAATGGCGGATTGTCTTCAACCACGAGGCAAAGAAACTCGGTCGTATTGTTGAGACCGGGAAGGACAATCCTCGCTTCCGAGTGCCGATTACCGCGGACGATCTGCGTGTCCTCGTCTTCCCGGATGATCTTACTCGGAGTGAGGCTCTTGATGACAACGCGGTCAAGTGCTTCTTGGACAAGGCGCAATCCCCGACCATCCTGCTCACCATCGACGAGTGCGAGCAACTCTGACTGATGTCTGCGATGGACGTACTCATGCCGATCCTCGTCATTTGTTGTCGTCTCAGACTGTGGAGCAGAATCGTTGGAGATCTCTAATGGCGAAAGACGTCTACATCTGCCCTGACTGCGGAAGCGAACTTCCCAGCGGCGCGCGGTTCTGTCCAAGCTGTGGCGTCAAATTCGGCAGGTCAGTACCCGAAGCTGGATCTGGCAGCGTCGTAGTCACTTGCGCACAGTGTGGTGGCCGAGGCCGCGTCGGACCAATCTTCGAAGTCGCCCGTGGTGGTGGTGAAACCTGCCCCGCGTGCGGCGGCGCCGGGGTCCAGCGAGTCTAGATTCGACGGCTTCGGACATCACCCATCACGATCGGGCAGGGTAGAAAACGCTCCCCTGCGCTGCGCTTCGGGTCGCGGCTAAACGGAGCCCTACTCCATTAATCGGTTGACGTGCCCTCCAGCATCCCCCCCACCTGCCGCAGGATCGCCTCATCGAACGCCTGTTCGCTGAAGCGCTGGGCGTCTGCGCGGCAGACGGCGGGTGAAATGGCGACATCGTCAAGAGTACGCACCGCTTCGATGATCGCCTCGGGGGTCTGGGCATCGAAGAAGATGCCCGTCTGGTCGGTGACGGTCTCCAGGGCCCCGCCGGCGGCGCAGGCGATGACCGGGCAGCCGCAGGCCTGCGCTTCCACCGGGATGATGCCGAAGTCCTCCACCTGGGGGAAGATCAGCGCGCGGGCTCTTCGATACACAGCGCGCAGCGCTTCATCCTCCAGGCGGCCGAGCATCTCGACGGTTGGACCGGCAAGGTCTCGCAAAGCGCCCGCCTGCGAGCCGTCGCCGACCACCTTCAACGGCAGCGAAGCGCGGTTCGCCGCCTCGATGACGATGTCCGTGCGCTTGTACGGCTCCAGCGCCGAGACGACGAGCAGCCACTCCTCGCGCGGAACACTCTCATCGGGCGTGAAGAACTCCGTCCGCACGGGCGGATAGACCACATCGGCCTGCCGACCGAAGCAGCGCTCGATGCGGGCGGCGGTGTGGGTGCTGTTGGCGAGGAACTTCGTCACCCGGCTTGCCGTCTCGCGGTCCCAGCGCTTGAACCGCTCGCTGAGCAGTGACAGGCCGAGCCGGCGCAGGCGGCCCCCGGAGCCGAGGGCGTAGTCCGCCGACTGCTCCCAGATGTACCGCGCCGGGGAATGGCAATAGCACAGGTGCGGGACTTCCGGGGGCGGCTTGATGGACTTCATCACCGCCGAGCTGGTGGAGATGAGCAGGTCGCAGGGCCCGACCCTGATCCGCCCCACCGCCCAGGGCATGAGGGGCAGGTAGTGGCGGCGCAGCCGCCCGGCCGCGCCCGGGAAGCGCTGCAGCGGCGAGGTGATGACCCGGCAGGCGGCGATCGCCTCGGTGAGGAAGCGGCCATCATCGACGAGCGTGTAGAGATCGGTGGGTCCGAAGAGGCGGGCGAGCCGATCGAGGACCCACTCCCCGCCGCGAAGGCCGACCAGCCAGTCATGGGCGAGGGCGATCCGCCTGTCAGGTGAGTTGTCTATCATCGGCAGATGACTCACGGCAAGAAGAAGACGGACCGGGTCGAGTCGACGCCCCCGGAAGTTACGGTTCCAGAGGCGAGGCCCCCGGACGTTACGGTTCCGCAGGCGAGGTCCCAGGAAGCTGCGATTCCGCAGGCTCCGATTCCGGGGGCCGGGCCGGCCAACCGGCTGGGACTGGATTATGCCGCAGAAGCGGCGTCTCTGCCCGCCCCGCCGGCGCCGATCATCGATGTGCACAGCCATATCAACGGCCTGGAGGCGGTGGAGATCTACCGCCGGGCGGCGAGGCTCTATGGCGTCGAGCTGACATACAGCATGACGAAGCTGGAGGATGTCGAGGCGATCCACGAGGCGATGGGCGGGCGGATCCGCTTCATCGCCGTGCCCAACTACTGGGCCGAGGACGATCGGCTCTATCACCTGGGCAAGGGGTTCACCAGGCGCATCGAGCAGTATCACGCGCTGGGGGCGAGGATCGCCAAGTTCTGGGCCGCCCCGCGGGCGACGGATTACGGCATCGAGCTGGGCGAGCCGGGCTTCATGCGGCTCGATGCCCCGCACCGGCTCGAGGCGATGGCCGCGGCGCGCGACCTGGGCATGGTCTTTATGGTCCACGTGGCCGACCCGGACACCTGGTTCGCAACGAAGTATGCCGACGCATCGGTGTACGGCACGAAGCGGCAGCAGTACGAACCGCTGGAGAGGGTGCTGGAGGAGTTCGACCGGCCGTGGATCGCGGCCCACATGGGCGGCTGGCCGGAGGATCTTCAGTTTCTCACCGGCCTGATGGATCGGCATGCGAACCTGTACCTGGATACAAGCGCGACGAAGTGGATGGTGCGCGAGCTGAGCCGGCATTCGCGGCAGGATCTGGTTTCGTTCTTGAGGCGCTTCCGGGGGCGGGTGATGTTCGGCTCGGACATCGTGGCCGGCGATGAGCATCTGCGGCCGAGCGAGGGCGAGCACGAGGTCTACGAACGGGCCAACACCCCCCGGCAGGCGTTCGATCTGTATGCCAGCCGGTACTGGGCGCTGCGGACGCTGCTGGAGAGCGAGTATCGGGGCCAGTCGCCGATCGCCGATCCGGACCTGGCGATGGTCGAGCCGGACCGGTACGGGCCGATGGATGCCCCGCTTCTGGTGGGCAAATCGCTGCCGGCGGATCTGCTGAAGAGCATCTACCACGATGCGGCGGATGAGCTGCTGGAGCCGCTGCACGAGGGGACCTGAGGCGGCCGGCCGCGGCCCGCCATCGCCATCGCGAGCGCTGAATCGGCGCGGCAATCAGGAATCGACTGCAGCGGCAGGCGGGTGATGTCGATCCGTTATGGTCCGGTGCACGGTTACCGGGCCTTGAGAAGCCCGCGGATCGCATGACGCCGTCGGGAGGCAGGCATGGGCGCATCGTTGCGGCCGACCGCTGAGCATCTGTTGCGTCTGGTGGTGTACCGCTCACCGGTGAGCGGAGTGGCGCGTCGGGTGAAGGACCTGGTGTCGCGACGGCCACTGCACGAGACGGCCGAGTACTGGAACCGCGAGGCGCCGCGCCTGGACGGGGCCTTCAACAGCCACCTGGGCAACGAGCTGCGCAGCCGGGTGATCGCGCTGCTTCTGGAGTTGGCCGGTCCGCGGCCGCGGCGCGTGCTGGATGTGGGCTGCGCCTTCGGGCGCCTCGCCGACGCCCTGGTCGGACTGGGGTTGGAGGAGTACACGGGGGTGGATCTGAGCGATGAAGCGATCAGGCAGGCCGAGCAGCGTCTGGCCGCGGCCGCACCGCCGCCGGCGGAGAGCCGTCGTTTCGTGCGGCAGGATCTGCGGGCCTTCACGCCCGGGCCAGGGCAGCGATTCGACGTGATCGTCTTCAACGAGGTGCTGTATTACCTGAAGGTCGATGAGGCGATCGGGCAGGTCGACCGCTACGGCCGATGGCTTGCGCCGGGGGGCGTGTTCTGCGTGTCGATGAAGAAGCAGCCCAAGAGCGAGGCGATCGGCGCATTGCTGCGCCAGCGCTTCGATTGGGTCTACGGCACGCTTCTCCAGCAGCAGCCGGACGGCCCGACCTACCGCGTGCGGCGAGATCCGGCTCGCCCGGCCTATCTCGTCGCGTTGATGCGACCGAAGGGCGCAACCGGCTGACGGGGCGCGCCCGGCCGACGCTCGACCATTCAGAGATGGAGATTGAAGGTGACCGACGAGGCCTGCCTGGCGGAGGAGCAGGACGTCGCCACGCCGCGCAATGGGCGACAGCAAGATCCGGCGATCCGGTTAGGGGCACGGGCGACCTGACCAGGCGGGCGTTATCGGGCCGCGCGGCGCGCGATCGGGTCGGAACATTCGGATCGGGCCATCGGTTTTTTTGTTGTGTCGTGGACCGACCGATATAGAGGGGTTGCCTATCATTGGCCCATTGTGGATCAAGCCGGTCCGCAGACGGGACAGAGCATGTCGCCGCAGCGTGGACATTTTCCCTCTCGACAGGCTCTGACTGGCCCGCATGTCGAGTGCTCCCGCCGAGGCGAGCGGCTCCGAAGAACGCGGCCGAATCATCCGGCAAAGGACGAATCCGCGCCGCCGAGGTCTTCGAAGACAGACCCACAGGAGCGTTCGCAACCGCGCGGGCCTCGACGTGAAAAACTTGATGCCGACGGACCGCACACCCGTCCCGGCCGCGCGCCGGGCCCGGCGCGACGGCCCGCGACCGCGACCACTTGGGGAGCGAGTTCAGATGGCCCATAACGGCGAAACCACTCCCGTCACCCGAGACGGCGAAACGCGCGCTGCCGACCAGCGCAAAGTCCAGCAGATTGACGAACACGTGGTGGAGATCGTCAGCGACTCCGGGGAGGGCGCCCAGAAATGCGGGCAGACCTTCGGCACGGTCAGCGCCAAGATGGGCAACGGCGCCTGGACGGTGGAGATCATCCCCGCCGAGATCAAGCCGCCGGCCCGGTCGCGCGAGGGCGCCAGCGGCATCCGCATCCGGCTGGGATCGCACAAGATCACCAACATGGGCGACGAGGCGGACCTGGTGGTGGCCTTCAACGAGCAGGTGCTCTACGGCCGCATCCAGCAAGGCGCCTACCGCCAGGGCACGATCGTCCTGCTGGAGAACAAGTGGGCGAGCGATCCCGACCCGGCGATCCAGCAGGCCTACACCGACGCGGTGGGCCGGTTCCGTGATCTGGGCTATGTCGTCCACGAACTGGCGATGGAGGAGGCGTGCCTGCAGTACACCGGCAATCCGCGGCTGGGCAAGAACATGTTCGTCCTCGGCATGCTCTGCGAGATCTACCAGCGCGACGCGGACAAGGCCCTGGACGAAATCGCCATGGTCTTCCGCAAGAAGGGCGAAAAGGTCATCACCTCCAACCAGGAGCTGTTGCGCGGCGGCGTGCAATACGCCCGCCGGCACCTGCCCTACTGCTACACCATCCCCCCCATGGACGTCACCGAGCCGCTGCTGGTGATGAACGGCAACCAGGCGCTGGGCTTGGGGGTTATGGGCGCGGGCATCGAGGTGGTGTCGATGTACCCCATCACGCCGGCCACCAGCGCCTCCCATTACTTGGCCGCGGCGTTCCAGAAGGTCGGCGGCTTCGTCCATCAGGCCGAGGATGAGATCGCCGCCATCGGCTTCGCCATCGGCTGCTCCTATGCGGGCAAGACCGCGTGCACGATCACCTCCGGCCCGGGCCTGGCCCTGAAGACCGAATTCATCGGTCTGGCGGTGATGGCGGAGATCCCCCTGGTGATCATCGACGTGCAGCGGGGCGGGCCGGCCACCGGCCTGCCCACCAAGGTCGAGCAGGGCGACCTGCTGGCGGCCATCTACGGCTCGCCCGGCGATTCACCCAAGATCGTGATTGCCGCCGCCACCATCGAAGAGTGCTTCCATCTGGTCATCACCGCCCGCCGGTTGTCCGAGGCATTCCGCGGGCCGGTCATCCTTCTCACCGATGCCAATCTCGCCACCGGAATGCAGCCGATCCCGCGGCCGCAGGTGTGCGAGGAATGGCTGGCGCCCCCGATCGACCAGTCGCCGTGGGACCCGCAGGTTTCGCCCTATGACTGGGATCCGGAAACCGGCCTCTCCCCGCGGTCGATCCCCGGGCAGCGCGGCGGCGAATACGTCCTCACCGGCCTGGCCCATACCCGCGAGAGCCACGTCGCCTACGACCCGGAATCCAACCAGATCGGCTGCGAGATGCGCAGCCGCAAGCTCGCGGCCCTGCGTTCGACGCTCAAGCCGCCCAAGGTGCACGGCGAGGAGGAAGGCGACCTCGTGGTGGTCGGCTGGGGTTCGACGCTGGGGGCGATCGAGGAGGCGGTCGATCGGGCTCGCGCCAAGGGGTACAAGGTCTCCTCCGTGCATCTGCGCTTCCTCTCGCCGCTGGAGCCGGGCCTGCGAAAGATCTTCCTGAACTTCAAGAAGGTGTTGGCGGTGGAGGTCAACTACAGCGATCCGCCGGAGGGCCTCATGCACGCCACCCAGCCAGGCCGTCCCTCCCAACTGGCCCTGCTTCTGCGCGGCCGTACGAGGCGGGACATCGACTACTGGTCGGTCACGCCTGGTGAACCGCTGCGTCCGGGGCAGATCTATGACGTGATCATGGACCGCCTGAAGACCATGGGCGTGATCACCACCGAGACGAACTCCCAGCCGGTCGAGGCTGCTTCACGGAGCTAGGCATGTTCGGCCTGAAAACAGACTGGTCGCTGGACGTGCTCCCGCGGTATTTCACGCTGGAGGACTACGAGGGCGGCGTGGCCCGCTGGTGCCCCGGCTGCGGCGATCATGGCGTGCTCACCGCCGTGCAGCGCATCTGCCGCGACGAGCAGTTGCTGCCGGAGAAGACGGTGTGCGTGTCCGGCATCGGCTGCTCCAGCCGCTTCCCGCACTACATGAAGACCTACGGGTTCCACGGCCTGCACGGGCGGGCCCTGCCCGTGGCCTGCGGGGTCAAGGCCCGCCGGCCCGATCTGCACCTGTGGGTGGCCACCGGCGACGGCGATTGCTGCTCCATCGGAGCCGCCCACTGGATCCATGCCGTCCGCTACAACATGGACATGGTCGTGATGCTGTTTGACAACAACATCTACGGCCTCACCAAAGCCCAGACTTCACCCACCAGCCACCAGGGATTGAAGACCAACACGCACCCGCACGGGGCATGGCTGCCCCCGCTGAACCCCACCGCAGCCACCATCGGCTTCACTAACGCTTCCTTCGTCGCCCAGACGGTGGACTGGAACCCGGTGCATCTGCATGCGACGCTGGAAGCGGCCTATCACCACAAGGGGCTCAGCTTCGTGCGGATCCTCCAGCGCTGCCCGCAGTACACCGCGCAGGTGTACGAGCAGGCCCAGCAGGATCCTTCCCTCGTCCTGCTGCTCACCCACGAGAAGGGGATCCAGGTGGACCCGGCGGTGGCGAGGATGTACCCCAACCAGATGAACCATGACCCGGCGGACCTCAAGGAGGCCCTGGCCATCGCCAACCGCGAAGATGTGTTGCCCATCGGGCTGTTCTTCCACGATCCGAACAAGCCCCGCTACGACGAGATCAGCACCCGCGGACTGGACATGACCGTCGATGAGAAGCTCGTGGCCCTCAATAAGGAACTCGACCGGTTCGCGATCTGATGAGCGGAAGTGGAGCACAGAGCCGTCGGCAGGTCGGGCTCGCACGCGACGAGCGTTTCGCTCAGCGCGCCCGACGCCGGCCGACGAACCGACAGCGCTCGCCGCGACACTGATGCAAGGACATCTCCCGCACCGCCATGTCTAGCAACGAACACAGCCCCGCGCCGGTGAGCAGCCCGCCCCGCCAGTCGGGCCAGGTTCTTCTCGACGCCTCACTCGCCGACGAGCCGGAGGAACCTCCCACCACGGACGGACTCGATGACGCTCTGACCGGATGGGTGCGGCGGCTTCGCAAAGGTGGCGAGACGTCCCCGCTCCCGCCGGGTCTGCCCCTTCTGCCCGAACCGGTCAAGGATGTGCCCGTGGAAGAGGCCGACCGCCTCCTGCACCGGGTGCGCCGCTTCCACCGCGGCGAGCCGGACGCCGGCGCTGACCTTCCTGCACCTTCAGACGATTTCGTCCCGGCGCTGCTGCACCCGTTCCGCGATCCGGCGCGGGTGCGGCATGACTATCCGTTGTTCCTCTTTCCGCCCGAGGCTCTTCACGAGGAGCGCCTCGCGATCCCGCTGACGGATCTGCTTGGCGAGGTCGTGGCGAGCTTCGCCCCCGGCACGGACGATGCACGGATCCTCAAGGACAACCTACCGCGGCTGGAGCAGCAGACCCGCGGGGCGCTGCAACGCGCCGAGGGCACCCTCCCGGCCCGGGACGTGCTGGAGGAGGCGGCCCGCGCCGCCGCCGGCGAGCTTGACCTCGATGAGGCCAATGCCGCTCGCTTCGACTCCGACGCCCGGCAGTTGCTGGCGGGTCTGCCGGCGGGCGGCACTCTGCTGGGGCTCGACGAGCAGACGCCGCTGTATCTGCTCCTCGTGGTGGCCCGGCGGCGCGCCGCCGAGCGACGTACCGCCCTGCGCGAAGAGATCAATCGTCTCTGCTACCGCCTCAACGACATCCTGCTCATTGATCGCGCCAAGGAGCCGGAGCGCCGCCAGGCGGAGACGGTGGAAGGGACGGTCGGACCGGCCGCCACGGAGCACGTGGACACCGCGGCCCTGGCCAAGGTGCTCGGACCGGCGCGGGGCACGCAGATCATGTCCCCGGCTCGCCGCCAGCGCATCGGCAACGTGATCAACATCCTCAAGGGCCACCTGCGCCAGGACGACCTGCCGGTCATGACCGTCGTGCACAAGGACGTGCTCCCTGACTCCTGGCGCGCCATCGAAGCGGAATGGCACGCCGTGGTCGAAAACACCGTCTGCCGCGCGGCCGCATCCATCTTCGATGAGAACGCAGCCCGTTACGGGCAACTGTTCACCGCAATGCGCATCGCCCGCCTGGAGCTGGCCGATACGTACGATCCCCAGCGCCACGATCACCTGCTGGAGGGCTTCGACTGGGAGGCGTTCTCGCGCGATGAACTGCTCTACCTGCCGCCGGTGGTGGCCCTGGAATCCACCGCGGAACTGGCCGGCGCGGGCATGCTCTGCGTCTCCAGGCTTCTGCTCTCCGGCCGGCCGGTGCAGATCATTCTGACGGTGCAGCCGGCGATCAACCCGGGCCAGTCCCTCGACGACGACCCGCTCATGTCCTATCGCTTCGAGCTGGCCTACCTGGGCATAAGCCACCGCGAGGCACTGGTTCACCAGTCCTCGGCGGCGCGGCCCGAACACCTGCTGGCCGGCTACGGGCGCAGCCTCCAGTCCACCCGGGCGTCCCTGCACGTGATCGCCTCAGGCCTGACCGCCCAACTGCGCCTACCCCCGCTGGGGGCCTGGCTGCATGCCGGCGCAGCCTTGGAGGGCCGGGCCCATCCCTTCTTCCATTACGATCCCGGGCTCGGCGAAACATGGGCGAGGCGCTTCGATTTCGCCGGCAACCCGCAGCCGGAATCCGACTGGCCCGTCTACGAGCTGCCCTGCCAGACGAGCGACGGGAAAGAGACCACGTTGAAGCTCGCCTTCACTTTCGCTGATTTCGCCCTCATGGAGCAGCGATACCGCGAGCATTTCCGGGTCATGCCCGATGAATGCACGGGCGAAGAACTCGTCACGGTTGACGCCTACCTGGCCATGCCCGCCCGCGAGTTCATGGAGCGGATCCCTTACATCTGGGCGACGGATCAGCACGGCCGCCTCCGCCGTCTGGTCACCACCCGGCGCATGGCCTTCGCCTGCCGTGATCGCCTCAGCTTCTGGCACACGCTCCAGGAGCTGGCGGGCATTCGCAACGAATACGTCGACCTGGCCCTGGCCGACCAGCGTCATCGCCTGGAGGAAGAGTTCCAGGCCGAGCGCCGGCGGCTGGAAGAGACCCATCAGCAGCAGCTCGATCGCGTGCAGAGCGAGGCGGCCGAAGAGGTTCTGGAGCGCCTCGCTCAGAGCCTGCTTCACGGCGACGCCGTGTCGCTGGCCGCCATGTCCCTGACGGGGGCGCCTTCCGCTCCCGCGAAGGCCGCGCCGAGCGAAGCGGAGGTCGAGCCGGCCCCGCCGGCGGAAGCGGCGGCTGAGGAGGCGGCCGAAGAAGAGGAAGACACCGGACCGGAGGAGCCGTGGATCAACAGTATCCTCTGCACCACCTGTAACGACTGCACCAACCTCAACTCGCGGATGTTCGTCTACAACAGCAACAAGCAGGCGATGATCGGCGATCCGCGGGCGGGCACCTACGCCCAGCTCGTCGAGGCCGCCGAGAAGTGCCCCGCCCGGTGCATCCATCCCGGTAAGCCCCTCAACCCCGATGAGCCGAACCTTGACGAGCTCCTCAAGCGGGCGGCCAGGTTCAAATAGCATGAAACAACCAGCCGGCGACATGGCGACGCAGACATCCGACGGCGCGCCGCGGCCGCAAGGTGACGGGCAGCGCCACCCGTCGCCGGCGCCTTTCTTCCTTTCGAGCACGTGACAACCACCCTCCTGGCCATTGCGATCATGACCGGTCTCTGCGCCTTCTTCGGCGTGGGCCTGGCCGTGGCGCACAAGTTCCTTCGCGTGGAGGAGGATCCCCGGCTGGAGGTGCTGGAGGAGATGCTGCCCGGCTCCAACTGCGGGGCCTGCGGGGAAGCCGGCTGCCGCGCGTTTGCCGAGAAGCTCATCGACGGCGTACACAAGCCCAGCCGGTGCACCGTCTCCAGCCCGGATGCCGTGGAATCCATCGCCGCCGTGCTCGGGGTGGAAGCGGGCAAGGAAGAGAAGCGCCTCGCCCGCCTGCATTGCGCCGGCGGACTGGGGCTGGCCCGCCAGATCGCCGAGTACGAAGGCTATGAATCCTGCCGTGCCGCTCATCTCGTCGGAGGTGGCGGGAAGGGGTGCGCCTGGGGCTGCCTGGGCCTCGGCGACTGCATGAAGGCGTGCACCTTCCGCGCCATCCACATGAACGATCGCCGGCTGCCGGTGGTCGATGTGGCCGGGTGCACCGCCTGCGGCGATTGCGTGCAGGCCTGTCCCCGCGACCTGTTTGAGATCATGCCGCTGTCACACGCCCTGATCGTTCAATGCAGCGCGCCGATGGAAGGCGAGGAAGCACGCGCCGTCTGCCAAGTCGCCTGCGACGCCTGCGGGCGCTGCGCACAGGATGCACCGGCGGGCCTGATCCACATGGACAACAACCTGCCCGTGGTCGATTACGCCGCGGGTGGCCCGGCCTCGCCGCGGGCGGTACTCCGCTGCCCCACCGGGGCGATCCAATGGGTTCAGGGCCGGCAGTTCGCTCCTTCCAAGTCCGTGTCCTTGACGGGGGTTGGCCTTGACTAGCTTCGCCGCTTCATCTCTCAGGCTCCTTCGCCGGCTGCTGCAGGCAAAAACCGCCGCGCCCACCGCGGCCGCTCAGGCACCGGTCGTTCTGGACGGCATGAGCGCGGTGGCCCTCACAGAGGCGTCCATCGCCCAGAGCGCGGCGTTGGGGGCGGGCTTTCCCGCCGCCGCCGCCGCCCGACTCTTCCAGCGCCAGCAGGCCCAGCGGAACGTCAACGAGTTCGGCGAGCCGCTGACGGGCGTTGATGCATCGGGGCCGCGCAGCGCCCTGGCCACGGCCCTCGGCCTGTCCCTGGCCGGCGAGCGCGCCAGCGCGTTCCTCTCCGGACCGGACCTCATCGCCGCCCAGGACCTGCTTGCCTCGGCTGCGGGCCGGCATCTGCCGCTGGTGATCCACCTGGCCTGCCGCGCCGTGGCCGGCCACGCCCAGGCCCTGGGAGCCGGGCACGAGGCCTACATGGCCTGCGCCGATCGCGGATGCTTCCAGTTGTTCGCCCTGAACGTGCAGGAGGCGGTGGACCTGGCCCTGATCGCGCGCCGCACCGCCGAGCGCGCCCTCCTGCCGGGCATCGTGGCCATGGACGGCGAGCAGACGGCGCTGGCTGCCCAGGACGTGAGACTCGCCGACGTCGCCCTCGTCGATGGCTACCTCGACCGTCCGGCTCAACGCATCGAGCCGCCCACCGAAGCCCAGCGCCTTCTTTTCGGCGAGACGCGCCGGCTGGTCCCTCGCTTCCACGACCTGGAGCAGCCGATGATGCTCGCTCCGCTCATGGGGCCGGAGAGTTGGGGATTGGGAGCAGCCGGAGCGCGGCCCTACTTCTCTGATCACCTGCCCGCCCTGCTGGCCGAGGCGTTTGACATGTTTGCCGAGCAGACCGGCCGGCGCTACGGGTCGCTGCTTGCGCATCGGCTGGAGGACGCCCGCATCGTTCTCGTCGCCCAGGGCTCGGCCGTGGAGACCGCCGCCGCCGTCGCCGACCATGTTCGCGCCGGCGAGAACCTGAAGGTCGGCGTGCTCGGCGTGCGCTGCCTGCGCCCGTTTCCGGGCGCGGAGATCGTCCGGTGCCTGCGCGGGGCGAAGGTCGCGGCGGTGCTGGAGCGCATGGACAGCCCGGCGGCGGGCGAAGGACCCCTCCTGCGCGAGATCCGCGCCGCCTTCGATCGGGCGGCCGAAACCGGCAGGACATCCGGCGCAACGCGATCGGACTACCCTTCGGTCACCGGCAAGGAACGCCCTCGCTTCATCGGCGTGCCCTTCGGTTTGGGCGGCTTGCCGCTTCGCGCCGGCGACCTTCTGGCGCTGGTGAGAGAGATTGGAGAACCGAGCCGATCGCTCATCTATCTCGGGCTGGAGTTCACCCGCGCCGCCAGCGCTTACCCCAAGCGCCAGGCGCTTCTGGACACGCTGCGCCGCGGCTACGGCGACCTTGCCTCGCTGGGCCTGCACAGCGCTCAGACCCCGCCGGATATCCGGCCAGCCGGCGCCACGACCATCGCCATCCATCGCACCGCCGGGCGCGAGCTGGAGACCCTGGCCGGCGAGGCGGCGAGCCTGATCCATCGACTGGCCGGCGGACATCTGCGCACGCGACCGGCCCTGACCTGGCAGCGCTTCGACGAGCCGTGCGTGGAATACCTGACCCATGCGCCGAGCGCGCTGTGCGATCCGGGCGATGACGTGAAGGTCGACATCGCCATCATCGCCGCCCGGCGCATCCACCGCCTGATGCAACTGACGCAGCGCCTCGAAACGGGCGGGGCGCTGCTGCTGGCCGGGGAAGGGAAAGATGAAGACCTGCCGGCGAGCCTGCCGGCAGCGGCGCGAAGGGATCTGCAGGCCAAGAATGGCAGGCTGTTCACCATCGGCCTTCCGGCCGCCGGCGCTTCGACCAAGCCGTGGCATCGCGCGGAGACGCTGCTGGGCGGCCTGCTGGCCCTCTTCCTGCGGAGGCTTGATGAACGCCCGCCGGCGACAGGCAAAATCCGCGCCGCCCGCGAAGCGGCTTGGCCGAACCTGCCCGAAGACGAGCGCCGGCGGCGCGCTGATGCCTTCCTCGAGGCCTTCGAGTCGCTGCGAGAGGTCGAGATCGCGCGACCCCCGACCGCGGAAGCGACCGAGACACCGCCGAGCGAGATCCCCACACCCCAGGCCGTGCGGCACCTGAGCCGCGCTGACGCCACGCTCTCATGCCTGCCGCGGTTCTGGGATCAGACGGGTGTGCTCTACCGCCGCGGCGAGACGGCGGAACTGACCGCCGATCCCTATCTCGCCGCCGGGGCGATTCCCCCCCTGTCGGCGACGTTCCGCGACGTAAGCGATTCGCGCGCGGTCCTGCCCATCTTCGACCCGGCTAATTGCGATGGCCACGCCCGCCTGTGGACGAGTTGCCCGGACGGCTCGATCGCCCCGCTGGTGATCTCGGCGCGATCCCTCATTGATACGGGCATCAACCTCGCCTCGGCGAAGGGCAAACCCGCCGATGCGCTGCGCAGCATCGCCGCCAGGCTGGCCTCGCGGATCCATCGCATGGTCGCCGCCGGCGACGCCCCGACCACCGCCGCGGGCCTCCTCAACCTGGCCTTCGATCAGGCGATGGAGAAGAGCGACTCCCCGGAAGGGCAGAAGGCGGCGCTGCGCGAGGCTCTGGATGTGATCATCGACGAGGTGGGCGAGCTGCCCCTGGCCCGCACACCGGTCTTCTTCGACGACGCCGAGCGCGTCGCCTCCGGGTCCGGCGAGCTGATTTCGCTGGTGGTCAATCCCGACGCGTGCAAGAGCCCGGAGGTGGTCCTCGCCGCCTGTCGCGGCCACGGCCTGAAACAGATCGAGCAGACACCGGAGAGCATCGAAGCCGCCCGCCGCCTGTGGAACCTCTTCCAGCAGCTTCCCGACACCTCGGGCAAGACGATCGAGCGGGTGCGCGCCCATCCGGACGTGGGGCCGCTGGGGGCGATGATGCTCTCGCGGCACTGCCTGCTGGCGATGTCAGGCGGGGACGGGGCGGAGGCCGGCTCCGGGGCCAAGCTCGCCCTGCACCAGATCCTCGCCGCCGCCGAGTATCGGCTTCAGCCGGCCCTGCAGCAGCACCTGGAGGAGATCGAGCTTGTGCGCGGCCAGATCGCCGAACGCATCCGCCAGATGCTGGCCGAGGCGCTGCCGACCGGCGACCTGGATGCCTTGGCCGAAGGCCTGGCGATGCTCGGGCGCGATGACATCGATCTGGCCCAGCTCACCGAGAAGGTCGGCAGCGCCGTGTCCACGGGCCACGTGGACGGGGCACATCTGGGCCGGCTCGTCGACGCCGCACGTGGCCTGGCCGATCTGCACTGGCGGCTCTCCAAGGGGCCGGACGGCCTGGGACGAGCGCGGCTGGGTCTGGCGATCGCCCCCGGCTCGGTGGCGGTGTGGGCCGGCGCGTTTCCCTACAACCCGTTCGCGTGCCCGGTGGTCATCGACGCCGGCAGCGAAACGAGCCAGCTCGCCCGCGGCCTCATCGAAGGGCAGATCCGGCACGTGCTGAGCGGCCTGCGGCTCCTGCGCTGGGCGAAGCTGGAACTGGAGAACCCCGCCGAGGCTGCCGGCGCCGCCGAAACCCTGGCCTCGTTGCGCTACGGCGACCTGACGGCCGAAGAGCGCGCCGCCTGCCCCCCGGCGCTGGTGGTCGGCGACGAGCAGTCACTGGGCGGGCGCGGCCTGTCGGCGCTGGTGGGCCTGCTGGGAAGCGGCCTGCCGGTGAAGGTCATCGTCCTCAGCGACATCGGCGGCAGCGCCGACGGGGCCCTCAGCGTCGATTCGCTGGGCGACTATCCCCCCGGGCAGCGCTTCGATGTAGCGCTGCTGGCCCTGCTCAGCCGAGAGGCGTTCGTGGCGCAGGTGTCCGTGGCGCAGCCCGATCACTTCGCCGAGGCGGTGGGAGCGGCGATCGCCTTTGACGGGCCGGCCCTGATTCACGCGCACGCCCCGAGCCCGCAGCGGCACGGCTTTCCTGCCGAGCGCCTGCACGCCCAGGCAGCCTTGGCCGTGCGATCACGGGCGTTCCCGATCTTCACGTTCGATCCCGCCGCGCCCGGTGTGTTTGGCTCGCGGCTGGACCTCTCGGCCAACCCCGATGCGGCTTCGCCGTGGTCGACCGACTCAGAGGGCCGCGTGCTCACGCCCGTCGACTGGGCCGCCACGGAAGAACGCTTTGCCGAACACCTCCGACCGCTGTCATCGGATGATCCGGCGCCAGCGCCGATCGCCGAGTACCTCGGCCTGGCCGAGGCCGAGGGCAAGGACCGAACGCCCTTCGTTCTCGTCACGGACGGCGACGAGGAGCAGCGCCTGCGGGTCGACGACGTTTTGCTGGCTGACGCGGCGCGGCGCGAGCGCCTGTGGCGGACGCTCCAGGAACTTGCCGGCGTCGTCACCCCGTTCACCAAACAGGTGCGCGAGGCGGCCGAGCGCGACCTGGCCGAAGCGCACGAGTCGGAGATCGCAGGCCTGAAGGCGGAATACGAGGGCAAGATCGCCGAGCTTCGCGCCACGTTCGAAGCGGAGGCGACGCAGCGCGTCACCAGCGGGCTCATGGCCCTGGCCGGTTATAAATCACCCCGCCGGCAGCGCGAGGACGAGCCCTCATGAACGGCGAACTGCTGACGCGAACATTCCGCCATGGGGTGCACCCGGCTGAGCATAAGGAGCAGACGGAGGATCTGCCCCTGGCGCGCATGCCGTTCGTGGATCGTTACGTGCTGCCGCTCAGCCAGCACCTGGGCGCGCCGTCGGTGCCGGCGGTTGAGGTCGGGCAGCAGGTGCAGCGCGGGCAGATCATCGCCGAACCCGCCGGCTTCGTCTCCACCACGCTGCACAGCCCGGTGACCGGGGTCGTCAGGGCCCTCGCCCTGCGGCGCCACCCCGCCGGGCAGATGGTCAGGTGCATCGAGATCGAGGCCGACGCCTTCGCCACCCAGCGGCTGGACGACGGCCGGCCCATCGACTGGCGGGCCCTGTCGCTCGATGAGTTCATCGCCCACGTGCAGCGGGCGGGCATGGTGGGCATGGGCGGCGCGGCCTTCCCCACCCACGTCAAGTACAAACTGCCCGAGGGCAAGCGCTGCCAGAGGCTCGTCGTCAACGGCTGCGAGTGCGAGCCCTATCTGACCTGCGATCATCGCCTGATGATCGAGCGCCCGGAGGCGGTGGTGCGCGGCATGGAGATCGTCGCGACCAGGCTGGGCGCCGGGTCGGCCACGATCGGGGTGGAGATGAACAAGCCCGATGCGGTCGACGCGCTGCGAGGCGTCATCACCGAAGGGATGACCATCCGCGTGGTGCCGCTGAAGGTCAAATATCCCCAGGGCGCCGAGAAGATGCTCATCAAGGCGCTGTTCGGCCGGGAGGTGCCCGCGGGCAAGTTCCCCGTCGACCTGGACATCGTCGTCAACAACGTGGCCTCCATGGCCGCCCTCGCCGACTACTTCGATCGCGGCCAGCCGCTCATCGAGCGGGCGATTACCGTCGCCGGCCCGGGCGTGGAGCGCCCGGCCAACCTGATCGTTCCCATCGGCACGCCGGTGCGCGCGGTCATGAGGTATTGCAAGCTCAGCGAGGACACGCGGCAGATTGTCATGGGCGGGCCGATGATGGGCGCGCCCCTGGCGGCGCTGGACGTGCCCGTATTGAAAGGCACCAGCGGGCTGCTGGCATTCACCAACGGCGTCATCAGCGATGCCAACGAGTACGCCTGCGTGCGGTGCGGCAAGTGCCTGGAGGCGTGCGGAAACTTCCTCAATCCCTCGCGCCTGGCGCGGCTGGCCCAGGCGGGGCGATGGGATGAGCTGGAGCGGATGCATGCGATGGACTGCATGGAATGCGGCGCCTGCACCTACGCCTGCCCCTCGGGCGTGCCCATCGTCCACCTGATTCGGGCGGCGAAGGCCGCGATGCGGGATCGGAAGGCCAGGGCTTCATGACGCGGCGCGATCCTCAACTGCTCCTGCAAGCGGCCCCGTTCCTGCGGCGAGGCATCACCACGCCGGGCCTGATGGTCGATGTCCTCCTGGGGCTGAGCCCGGTGGTGCTCGCGGCGATCTACTTCTTCGGCCTCAGCGCCATCGCGGTGATGGTCGCCGCCACTGTGGGAGCAGTCGGCACGGAATGGCTGCTTTCGCCGGCGCGGCCGCGCGGCGCTTCGCTGCGAGACGGCAGTGCGATCCTGACCGGAGTGATTCTGGGGCTGTGCCTGCCGCCGGGCATGGCGCTGTGGATGGCGTTCCTTGGGGGCGTGGCCGCCATTGGCCTGGGCAAGCTCGTCTTCGGCGGGCTGGGGCAGAATCTCTTCAATCCCGCCCTCGTCGGCCGCGCTTTCCTCCAGGCCGCGTTCCCCACCGCGATCACCACCTGGAGCGAACAGGGCACGATCACCGAGTTCGCCACGGTGCGGGCGGGCAACTTCGCCCTGCCCTTCATGCAGGGCCCGGTCGATGCCGTGACCACCGCCACCCCGCTGGGGCTGATGAAGTTCGAAGGCACCCTCACGCCCCTCAACGATCTGCTGCTGGGCAACACCGCCGGCTCGCTGGGCGAGACATGCAGCCTGCTCATCATCATCGGCGGCATCTTCCTGATCCTGCGCCGCACGATGGACTGGCGCATCCCCGCCGCGATCCTGCTGACCGTGGCGGTCTTCTCGGGCATCGTCTACGCGATCAAGCCGGATGCGTACCCCTCGCCGCTGTTCATGCTCTTCTCCGGCGGCCTGCTCTTCGGTGCGGTTTACATGGCCACCGACCCGGTCACCAGCCCGCTGACGCCGCGCGGGGCGTGGATCTTCGGCCTCGGCGTGGGGCTGCTGGTGGTGCTCATCCGTCTCTGGGGCGGCCTGCCCGAAGGCGTGATGTACGCGATCCTGCTCATGAACGCCGCCACCCCGCTGATTGATCGCATCGCCCAGCCGCGCGCCTTCGGCCGAACCGAGACGGGAGAGGCGATGGCATGAACCAGGTGAACCTGACCATCTCGGCCGGGCAGAAGGAACCGGGCAGCTTCCGGCTGGTTTTCACCCTGGCCCTGGCGGGGATGCTCTCGGGCCTGGCCCTGGCCGGTGCCTACCAGATCACCAAGCCGATCATTGATGCCAACAAAGCCGAGGCGCTGCGCAGAGGCGTCTTCGAGGTCGTGCCCGGTTCCAGGCGCTTCACGCCGGTCGAACTGGTGGATGGCCAGGAGAAGGTGACGGCCTACGCGACGTACGACGCCGACGGCGCCTTCCTCGGCTATGCCCTGGAAGGCCGATCGGTCGGGTTCGCCGACACGATCTGGCTCCTGTGGGGTTACGAGCCGCAGCGCCGGCGCGTGACGGGGATGAAGGTGCTCGACAGCCGTGAGACGCCGGGGCTGGGCGACAAGATCAAGAAGGAGAAGTACCCGCCGTTCGCCGGCCAGTTCGCCGACCTGGCCCTCGAGCCGATGATCATCGTGGTCAAGGACGGGCGCGAGGGAAACAACGAGATCGATGCTATCACCGGGGCAACCATCTCCTCCAAGGCGGTGGCCAAGGCGATCAACGATGCGGCCGCGAAATGGCTGGCGCATCTTCCGGCGACACCGCCCCCGCCGGACTCGGCGGAGAGCCAGGGGTCGGGAGGCGCAGATGAAGGCGAGCGCGCCGGGGAGGGAGGCTGACTCATGGCCGAATCCCGCGATGCCGACATCAACGCCCAGCGCCTCTACGCCGAGTTCGTCAAGGGCATCTGGAAGGAGAACCCCGTCTTCGTGATGGTGCTGGGGATGTGCCCGATGATGGCCGTCACCAACAGCGCCATCAACGCCATCGCTATGGGCGTCTCCACGGCGTTCGTGCTCATCGGATCCTCCCTGCTCGTCTCCCTGCTGCGCAATCTCATCCCCAGGGAGGTGCGCATCAGCACGTACATCATCATCATCGCTACCTTCGTGACGGTGGTGGATTTCACGCTCCAGGCGATGGTGCCGGCGATTCACAAGGAGCTGGGCGCCTTCATCAGCCTCATCGTGGTCAACTGCCTCATCCTGGGGCGGCAGGAGGCGTTCGCCAGCCGCCACCCGACGCGCCTGGCCCTGGCGGACGCGGCGGGGATGGCGCTCGGCTTCGCCTTCGCCCTGCTCTGCCTGGGGGCGACGCGGGAAATCCTCGGCTCCGGCTCGCTCTTCGGCCGCTCCCTGTTCGGCGAGCACTACGAGCCGTGGGTGATCATGATCCTCCCGCCCGGCGGGTTCATCATGCTCGGCCTCATCCTGCTCTTCTTCAACTGGATGCGGCAGCGCAAGACCATGCGCCCGGCGATCGCGGCAGAGGAGGTGCGCCGATGAACAGCAACCTTCTGTGGATCTTCATCTCCGCCTGCCTGGTGAACAACTTCACGCTGTATTACTTCCTCGGCCTCTGCCCGTTCTTCGGCGTGTCCGGGCGGCTAAAGACCGCCTTCCGCCTGGGGCTGGCCACGATCTTCGTGATGGTGATCACCAGCCTCTGCGCATCGTTCCTCAACGCGTTCATTCTGCCTTACGCCCCGTACCTGAAGCTCATCAGCTTCATCGTGGTGATCGCCTCGACGGTGCAGTTCGTGGAGATGGTGATCCGCAAGCTGAGCCCGGCTCTGTTCCGGGCGCTGGGGATCTTCCTGCCGCTGATTACGACCAACTGCGCGATTCTCTACCTGGCCCTGACGCAGACGAGCAAGGAGCTTTCGGTCGTGCAGGGGCTCGTCTACGCGGTGGGCGCCGGCAGCGGGTTCACCATCGCCCTGGTGCTCATGGCCGGTCTGCGCGAGGAGGCGGAGCTGTCGAGCATCCCCGCGGTGATCAAGGGAACGGCCCTGAACATGATCATCGCTGGCCTGCTTTCGATGGCCTTCATGGGATTCGCCGGCCTGTTCAGCGCCGCCTGAGCACTTCCCGTTCCTCTTCCAATGGCGCCACGCCGGGCCGAAGCGCAGCGCAGGCCCGGGTCACCCTCGCGCCACCACGCGTCGCGATCATCGCGCGCAACCCGGGGCTTCGCTGCGCTGCGCCCCGGCGTGGGCATCACGATTCCTTCAATTCACCATTCCGCAAGCGGGCGAACTTCAGTCGGCAACTCGCGCCGCTCCTCCCCCGCCTGCAACGGCGTCAAAAGCACGGCGAGCCGAACCTCCCCGACGTTCTGCAAGTGAATCGCCAGCTTGCGGATGCCCTTGTTGATCGTCTGCCCGTCGGGGTTCGCTGAGGTCGGCAGCGGCGCCGCGTCAATGACCGTGAACATCGCCTCCGCCGGTTCGAGCAGACGCGCCATCAGCCGCTTCCCGCCGCGGCTCAGGACGGCCGATCGCCCATCCTCGGCCGGCTCGATCGATGCCCGCGTGTGCATGAACCACCACAACTCGGCCGGCTCCTCCGCGTTCACTTCATCCTGAATGAGCACGCGCGACCGATCATCGATGAGGGCAATGCCGCGCTTCACCTCCTCTGCTTGCTCGGCATATGCGGGCGTGAGATCGGCGATCGCAAAGGCCCGATTCGGGGCAAAACCGCTCCGAACAATCTTCGCCGCTGCGCGCGGATCCTGGTCCGGCCCCTCGCCCGGATTGAGCAGAAGCGTGTTGTGCCCCTCGGCCCGCAGGCGGTAATACGTCCACCGCCGGCCGCCGAAATACGCCGGGAGGTTGTAGTTGTCGCCGCCGAGGTCACAGGCCCAGCGCTGGCCCAGCGCATCGAGCACGAACGTGCCCAGATCCAGATGGGAGTGGTTGACCTTGTTGTCGCCGGCCTTGAAGCCGATGAGCAGTGCGCTCGGATCGTCCCAGGCGCTGCGCATCGTGACCACCTCCGGCCCCCGGAAGTACCGATCGAGCGGCTCATCGCCCATGTCCGGGGCGACGGCCTGCCCGTCATACCAGAGCACATCCAGCGCCGTCGGCCGCGCATGGACCCGCTGGTAACGGCTATAGAGCGGCCGACCGAACGTGCGGCCCAGCCAGAACAACTGCGGCGCGCGCACCGCCGAATCACCGCCGTCGGCGAAGTTGAACGTCCTCCCCGTCGGCCCGGTCAGGTATATCGGGAAATCGCCCGTCTGATCGAAACCCTCATGCTCCGAGAGGCCGAAGTCCGTCCCCAGCGCCGACTGCAGCGCCGCAAGATGCATGACGTTGTACGAAGTCGCGTAATTCCAGTATCCGGGCCCCTCCGACCACGCGCCATCGGGCGCGAACTGCTTCATCGCGCGCTGAAGCGATACGAGCCCTGCGCGGATGATCTTGCCGGCCAGTTCCGGCTCCTCATCGGCGATCGCCAGCGCGCCGGCCGCGATGCCGCCGTTACAGACCTGGTTCCAGTTGTGGTGCGACCGGACCCACCAGCCATGGCCTCCCTTCCCGCGGTAGCTGTCCAGCGCCGGCCGCAGGCCGTGCGTGATGATCGCCTCGCGCAGCACATCGCGCTGCGCTTCGGTCCACGCGTGATAGAGCCAGTCATAGCCGATGGCGAAGGCGTGGGTCATCTCCGCCGTGTCGAGGAAATGGCCCGGGTTCCAGTCCTTGAACTGCGCTGCCGCCTCCAGCTCGATCCAGGCGCGCTGAAGATACCGCTCATCGCCCTCGGAGATGTTGTAGACCAGCGCCAGGGTGTAGACCCGATCGAGGACGCGGCGGCTCGTGGCCAGCAGACGCTTGCCATCCGGGATCTCGTACTGCGAGGGCGGCGCCTTGAGGATCTCCTCGGTGCGCTCGCGCAGCCGCCGCGCCCAGTCTGAGAGGACCGGATCATCGGCGATCCGCGCCCGCAGCGCATCGAAATCGCCCGGCACCACGAGCAGACGCGGATGCTCATCCCTCAGCGTGCTGAGGATCTCATCCTGCGCCGGGATCGCCGGTGCATCGGCCGCCGGGGACTGCCCCGGCGCGCTCCGCATCGAGCACGCACACAGCACGATGACGGCGGGAATGGCAAACCATCGAATCCAGGTCATCATGAGTTCTCCGGTCGGTCCTGCTCACGCGCCAGCGACGTGGACGCCCCGCCCCTCCACGCCGACGATTTCGCATGATAAGGCCTGCTCCCCCCGCGTGCCCATCGGCGCGGAATCCCGTCGATGGTCCTCGATGCTCCCGGCCGCGTTGCCGTATGATGGTGCGCCATGAAGCGCCGATGGGCCGTTCTGATCACGCTGATCCTCGCGCTGGCGGCGGTCATCGCCCTGCTTCGCCGCGTGCCCCGCGCCGAGCCGCAACTGCCCTTGGTCTCCTTCACCGAGCAGATCATGGCGACCCCGATCAGCGTCCTCCTGCCGGCCGAGCGCGGCCGAGAGGGAGCCGGGATCGTCTTCGACATCTTCCGCGAGGTCGAGGCGCGGATGAGCGAGTGGAAGGAGACGTCCCCGCTTTCGGCCGTCAACCGCGCGGCGGGCATCGAGCCCGTTGAGGTGCCTGATGATCTGCTCGCCCTCATTCGGCGCGGGATCGAGATCGGCGACATGACCGGCGGGGCGTTCGACATCACCTGGGCGGCGCTGTGGGGGCTGTGGGATTTCGAGGCGGATCCGCCGCGCGTGCCGGGCGATAGCGAGATCGAATCGCGCCTGCGGCTTGTCGATTGTCGTCGCATCGTGATCGATGATGATGCAGGCACAGTCCATCTGCCCGAAGAGGGCATGATGATCGGCCTGGGCGGAATCGCCAAGGGGTACGCGCTGGATCGCGCCGCCATCGCGCTGCGCCAGGCCGGCATCGATGACTTCCTCATCTCCGCCGGCGGGCAGATGATGGCCGGCGGCCTGCGCGGCGATCGGCCCTGGCGCATCGGCATACGCGATCCCCGAAAAGGGCCCGACGATTACTTCGCATTCCTGGAGGTCACGGACACTTCCGTCTCGACGAGCGGCGATTACGAGCGGTATTTCCTCCTCGACGGCGTGCGCTACCACCACATTCTCGATCCGCGCACGGGCCGTCCGGCTTCGCCCCCCGATCGGCTGCGCAGCGCGACGGTCATCTGCGCCGATGCCACGCTGGCCGATGCCCTGTCCACGGCCCTGATGATCCTGGGCCGGAAGGAGGCGCTGGCGCTGATCGACTCGATGGACGGCGTGGAAGCGGTGCTCGTCGATGATGAGGCGCAGGTGCACACGAGCCGCGGCCTGGCCGGCGCGCTGCAACCGGTGCACGACCCGTCGCCCTGAGCCGCATCGCCCTCGAACGGGCCGGCCCCGCGGTCGCGGACAGCGGCTTTACACTGGCGCAGCGAACCGCGATGATGGAGTGACACACCAGACGGTTCCAATCCAGAGGATGAAGACCCATGCCGCTCCCCGATCTTCGCGACCAGTCCATTCGCCGGCCCCCGGCGCCCCCGGAAGAGATGCTCAGGCATCTGAAGACGTTCGAGCTGGAGTTGAGGTTCTCGGCCGGCGTGTGGTTCTTCTCGCCGCCGTTCAGCCGCTTCCACGAGAAGTACGCCGATGATCTGACCATCGAGCAGCGTCTGGACATTGCCGCCTCGCTGGCTGACTACGGCCTGGCCGGCATGGAGGCGCACTATCCCAACGAGGTCAGCGAGGACAACCTCGACCTCTGGAAGAAGTTCACCGCCGACACGGGCATCCGGCTCATCACCGTCATCCCCCTGCTGTTCTGGGATCGGCAATTCGAGTGGGGCTCGCTTTCCAACCCGCTTGACAAGCCGCGGCAGGTGGCCGTCGAGCGCGCCAAGAAGGCCTTCCGGCTGAACCGGGATCTCGATACGGACTTCGCCGTCGTCTGGCCGGGAATCGACGGCTACGAGAATCCGTTCGGCGTGGACTTCGCCACCATGCGCGATCGGTTCGCCGAGGGCCTGGCCGAGGCGATGGACGCCGCGCCGGGCGTGCGCATCGCGTTCGAGCCCAAGCCCTACGAGCCGCGCGGCCGCATCCTCTTCGGCACGACGCCCGAGGGCATCCTGCTCGGACGGCAGGTCGAGTCGATGCTCACCAGCGCCGAAAACCGCGCGCTGCTCGATGAAGGCCATGCCCTGTGCTGCATGAACCCCGAGATCGGGCACGTCCTCATGGGATTCGAGGACCTGGCCTACGCGATGAGCTGGCCGCTGTCGGAGGGGCGGCTCGCCCACACGCACTGGAACAGCCAGCCGCTGGGCAATTACGACCAGGATCTCAACGTCGGCGTCATCTCGCCCGAGCAGCTCGAGGCGATGATGTACACGCTGAAGATGCACGGCTATCGCGGCTACATGGGCATCGACATCAATCCCGAGCGCATGCCCGTCGATGTTGCGCTGAAGATCTCGATGGATGCGATCCGCGCGGCCAATGACCGGATCAATGAGTTGGATCACGAGGCGATCCTGTTCTCCCATCAGCACCCGGACCAAGCGCGAGGCTGGCTTGAAGGTCATCTTCTCCGCGCCCGCGCCGCACACCCCGATCGCCTGCCGCCCTTGAAACGCCCTTGTTAAGTGCGAGATTCAAACGCGGAGGGCCGCAGAGAACCGCGGAGAAGGCATCGAAAAAGCGCGTCACGAACGCCGGGCAGGAAGGTCGACGCGAAGAGCCCAAGGCCAAAACTCACAACCAACAACCAAGTACTGATAGCCAACCACCAAGTACTAATAACCAACAACCAATAACTCATAATCGATCACCCTTTCCCCTTCCACCGCGGCCCTCAGCGGCCCTCCGCGTTGAGAAACACACCCCGAGGCGCAGACATGCCCACCTATCTTCTCGGCATTGATGTCGGAACGAGCGGCAGCAAGGCGCTGCTCATCGACGCCGACGGCCAGGTCAAAGCGAGCGTCACCACCGAGTACCCTCTTTCCAACCCCCGGCCGCTGTGGTCCGAGCAGGATCCGCAGGACTGGTGGAACGCGACGGTGGCCAGCATTCGCGGCGTGCTTCAGAAGGCCCGCACCGATGGCGCCTCCATCGCCTCCATCGGCCTGACCGGCCAGATGCACGGCCTGGTCCTCCTCGACTCGCGGGAAGAGGTGCTGCGCCCGGCCATCCTCTGGAACGATCAGCGCACGGAAGCCCAGTGCCGGACGATCCACGAGCGCCTCGGCGCCGAAACCGTCATCGAACGGACGGGCAAACCGGCCCTGCCGAGTTTCACCGCACCGAAGATTCTGTGGGTGCGCGAGCACGAACCGGATGTGTTCAACGCGGCGGCGAAGATGCTCCTGCCGAAAGACTACGTGCGATACTGCCTGACCGAAGGCTTTTTCAGCGATGTCGCCGACGCCTCGGGCACATCGCTGTTCGATGTGCGGAAACGGCAGTGGTGTGAGGAGATGATCGAGGCGCTGGAGGTGCCGCGATCGTGGCTTCCGGAGGTGACCGAATCGCCCGTGCCCAGCACGACCGTCTCCGCCACCGGCGCCGAGGAGACCTGGCTGCGCCCCGGCACGCCCGTCGTCGCCGGCGCCGGCGACCAGGCCGCCGAGGCCGTCGGTTGCGGGATCGTTGCCGACGGCGAGGTGTCCGTGACGGTCGGCACGTCAGGCGTCGTTTTCGCGGCCACGAAGGACGCCCGCATCGATCGCGCCGGCCGCGTGCATGCCTACTGCCACGCGCTTCCGGGCATGTGGCATCTCATGGGGGTCATGCTCTCGGCGGGGGGAAGCCTGCAGTGGTATCGCAACGCGCTTTTCCAGGCGGAGGTGAAGGAGGCCGCCGCGGTGGGCGATGATGCCTACGATGTGATCCTCAGGCCCGCCACGGAAGTCCCGCCCGGCTGCGAGGGGCTCCTCTTCCTGCCCTACCTGACCGGCGAGCGCACGCCGCACGCCGATCCCTACGCCCGCGGCGTCTTTTTCGGCCTCACGCGGCGACACGCCAGGGCGCACATGACGCGCGCCGTGCTGGAGGGTGTCAGCTTCGGCCTGTGCGATTCACTGGAACTGGTGCGCGATCTCGGGATCGATGTCCGGGCCGTGCGCGCTTCCGGGGGCGGCGCGCGGAGTGACTTCTGGCGACAGATGCTCGCCGATGTGTTCCGAGCCGACATTCAGACCGTCAACACAACGCAGGGCGCCGCCTACGGCGCCGCCCTTCTGGCCGGCGTGGGGATCGGCGTGTTCGCCGGCGTGCCCGAGGCGTGCGGCAAGGCCGTGCGGATCACTTCCACCACGCCGCCGACGGACGCGGCGTCCATCTACCTCGACTACTACCGGCACTACCGCGCCCTCTATCCCGCCCTGGCCGGGCAGTTCCGCGATCTCGGCGAGACCGTCGATCGCCACCACCAATAGAAAAGGGGTCGGGAGTCGTTTTCTCGGCTCGGCGGCGTTCCGGCGGCTGTCACCGGTCCGGATCGAGGCTCGCGCCGGGCATCACTGTTCAACTGCGACCGGACCCTTTTGGCGTCGTCCCTCTCGAGACCTGAGACGATCATGGGCGATCGCGCGGGCTCACATCATCCCCAGTGGGCCAGCAGTTCCAGCAGGTCGGCGGTATCCACGTCGCCGTCGTCATCGAAGTCGGCCGGGCAGTCCTCCGGCGGTTGCGGGCAATCGCCCCACGCGGCGAGCAGGGCCAGCAGGTCGGCGGTATCCACATCACCATCGCAGTCCACATCGCCGACACCGCAATCGGGATACTCCAGGCGGGCGCGCCAGATCTGGCTGATATAGCCGGCCACATAGACATCGACATACTGGTCATCGACGCGCACCCAGTCGAGGTCGAGCATTTCGTTGCCCGTGCTCTGCTCGAGCTGCCAGGTGTCCCCGCCGTCCTCGGTTCCCCAGATGCCGCCGACGTTGGTGTAGATGTTCCCGCCGACCGCCCAGCCGCGATCGTCATCGAGCAGCATCAGACCACGGACGGGATAGGCCGTCTCGAGAATGGGCTGAGGTGTCCAGGAGTTGCCGCCGTCGGTCGTGCCGTAGACCCATCCGCTCACGGTGGGCGAGATCGTTCCTCCGCCGATGAAACCCGCTTCGCTGGGCAGGATGGCGATGGGACCGTCAAAGATCGGACTGGCGTTGGGGAGGGACGACCAGTTCACGCCGCCATCCGGCGAGTAGACCACGTCGATGCCCGCCAGCCAGAGGCGCAGATCGTCCAGGAACGTGAACGTGCCGCTGAACCAGGAGCCGGAAGGCTCGGTGTAGGTCCAGTCGGCGGCGGCGTGGCCGCCGGTGGTGGTGCGATGCACGCCGCCCGCCCACGCGGCCTCGACGATCCCATTGTTGGCATCAATGAACTCGACATGGGCCAGCCACTTGATCGCGGCCGGTCCGGGCAGCGCGATCACGTCTTCCCAGGTGTCGCCGCCATCGTTGCTCCAGCGGATGATCCCCTCCCCGCTCTGATTCTGGAAGCCGCTGACGATGACGTGATCCTCATCAATGGCGCAGCAGCCGTAGTAGTAATACGGGAATCCCTGGTTGAGCACATACTGCCAGGTCTCGCCGCCATCGGTCGTGCGAATGACCCGGCCCAGCTCGCCGGCGGCGAACCCGACATCGGCGGACGCCATCGAGATGGCGCGGAGGTAGATGTTCGCCGGCACGCTCATCTGCTGCCAGGTGATGCGACCGCCGGCGGACCGGAATCGCCCGGGCGGCTGGACCTTCACAGCGCGCGGCATCAACCCCGGACCGGCGTGGGGCAGCATGTCGATCAGGTGGCGGGATCGCTGCGATTCAACCGTGCGGACGGCGCGCCCACCGCCGTCGTCGGCGACGGCCGTAAGGCTCACACCCATGGCCACCGCACTGGTCGCGATCATCCATCGCGCTTGCCCAAGGCCGGTCACGAACCCGTTCCATCGCTTGGCGCACATCATCGTTCCTCCTGCCTCCCCGGCTGTCTCCTTCGGGTACCGCCGCCTCAGCGCCTCTTCGAGAGAGTATATGACAAGGGCCGGCCAAGACCGACCCCTTTCTGGCACAAAGGGCCCAGACAATCGCGCCAGACGATCGTCAGCCCCAATTCGCCAGCAGCGTGAGCAGGTCGGTCGTATCGACATCGCCGTCCTGATCGAAATCGGCCGGGCAGTCCTCCGGCGGCGGCGGGCAGTCGCCCCACGCCGCGAGCAGCGCCAGAAGATCGCTCGTGTCCACATCGCCGTCGCCATCAACATCACCTGCCACCGTCACCGTCAGCTCGAACGATGCCGTGTCGAAGGATGACTGCTCGTGCGCGCCAAGATACACCTGGCACAGATACAGCCCGGGTGCGGCGGCCTCCGGAACGCTCAGCTCACTCATCACCGGCCGCGTCTCGAACCCATCCAGCGACAGTGTCTGCACCTCAGGCGTCGGCCAGTCCCCCACCACGCCCGATTCATCGAACACGCGCCACCAGAAGTCGAACTCGACTGCATCGTCAACAATGCTCGTGACGGCCAGGTCGATCTCAGCGCTCTGTCCCTGGGCAAGACTCTCCGGTGGGTCGGATATGACGACATAAGTCGGACGATAAAGGCACGCGGTGTTGCGCCCATCGGCGCGGAATTGCGGCCAGGGCAGCAGCTCGGCATCGTGGGTCGCCTCGCCGAGATCCCAGCAATACACCCAGGTGTCGTTGCAACCGACGAGCAGCTCCAGATGTCCGTCCAGATCGAGATCGGCCAGCAGCGGCGAGGAGTAGATGGTGTAGGTTGCATCAAGCAGCGGAAAGCCGTCCACCGCCGTGCCGTCGATCTCGAAGCCGTAGACCTTGCCCGTGTTCTCGCCGACGATGATCTCCACGCGGCCGTCGCCATCCACATCGCCCACGCTCGGCGAGGAGATGACGGTATAGGAGGTCGGCACCGGCCATCCGGGCAGTGTCGTGCCATCATGGTTGTAGGCCACGACCTGGGAGTCGTTCATGCCGACGATGATCTCCAGCTCGGGATCGCCATCGAGATCCACCAGCGTCGGCGAGCTCTGGCAGGAATAGCCGGCGTCGATCGGCCAGCCGGGCAGGAAGCTTCCGGTCGCATCGAGCACGCAAATCAGGCCGTTGCGGCAGCCGACGACGATGTCCAGCGAGCCGTCCAGATCGAGATCGGCCAGGGCCGGGCTGCTGATGATGCCCACGTTGGGATCGAGGTTCAGCGGAAAGCCCGGCAGATCGGTTCCGTCGCCGTCGATGGCGAAGAAGTCCGGGTTGTCGTGCTCGGACCCGACGACGATTTCCGGATATCCGTCGCCGTCCAGATCGCCCAGCGCCGGCGAGGCGTGGACGGTGTAGCCGGTGGGGTACGGAAAGCCGGCGCAGTCGGTGCCATCGGTGTTCAGGGCGTAGATGTAGCCGTGATTGTCGCCGAAGACGATCTCCAGCTCATCGTCGCCGTCAATGTCGCCCAGAGCCGGTGTGGAGTACACCATGAAGCTTGTCGCGCGGGGAAAGCCGGGCACGTACGAGCCGTCGCGGTTGAACGCATACAGCTCCGCCGAGAGACTGCCGACGATGATCTCCGCCTCGCCGTCGCCATCGATGTCCGCTACCGCAGGGCTGGAGTTCGTGTTCGCCCACTGGTCCGGCCAGAGCGTCTCGCCGATCCACCGCGGCCAGCCGGGCAGAAGCGAGCCGTCGTGGTCGAAGACATAGACGTGCTCATCCTGCGAAGCGATGATCACCTCCAGTTGCGGATCGTCATCCATCTGCGCCGCCGTTCCCGAGGGCGAGACGGAGAAACCGGTGGGCACAGGCCAACCCGGCTCGAGGGGGATATCACCTACCCGCCCCGCCACGGCGAACACCGAGCCGCAGGCCATCGACATCGTCAGTTGAAATGTATTCATGATCGCCAACCCCCTTCCCGGTTGGAGGAATCGCCGGCAACACCGGTGCGTCAACCGCCTATGCTTACTGTACATGGCTCCGGGCTTCCGGCAAGGGGAAAAAAGCCCTTCACAGCAACAGAAACCGACGCACGTCGGCGAGCTCGGCCTCGACATCGGCCGGGTTATCGACCGTCTCGGCGACGACCTCGCGCAACAGGGCCATGGCGCGGCGTTTGACGACCTGGACCGCCGCCGCCGCCAGCGCGGGAGAGGCGAAACCCATCGCCTCCGGCATCTCGCCCAGCGGCCCGGGTTCGTTGCCGCTGATCGCCGACCTCAGGATGCGCGCCTCGAAGAGCTCCCAGTGCGCCGCCCGCCCGCTCTCGCGGAAATGGCTTTCGCAGCGGCGCAGCGCCTCCTCGAACAGCCCCATCGCCCAGCGGCGCTCGAAGACCTGTTCACCATCGCGCGCCGCCCGGCCCAGCCGGGCATCTTCGAGGTGCAGCGCCTCCAGGGGGATGGTGATCTCCGCCCCGCGCGCCGCGGCGCGTCGGTGCCGGTCGATCCGGAATCGATTCAGCGCTGTCAGGAGCAACGTGCGCAGCTTCCCGCGCCCGGGCCGGGCCTTGCTGAAGAGGTCCCGATCGAGGATGACGTCGGCAAAGAACGCCTGGGTGAGTTCCGCCGCGGCATCGCGATCCTGCCCGGCAGCGCGCAGATGGGCATAGACCGCCGGCCAGTAGCGAAGTATGAGGGCCTCCAGCGCCTCGCGGCGCTGCTCCTCACCGCCCTCGCCCAGCGCGCGGATTTCCGTCCAGCGCGTCGTGCGGAAGCGGTCGTAGGTGTGCTCCAACCCCGTCAATCCCGTTCCTCCCGGATCTGGTCGGAAAGCCCCATCATACTGAACTCAGATCGAAACTCCAAGATAAATAATCTCCTTCCCGCGAGGCGCAGCCTATGCCAGATGCGATGATGCGTATTCCGGGCGGGGAGGCGTTGACGGCCGATGACCCGGCGGAGGTCCCCAGAATGACCGATCCGAAGCCGCCAGGTGAGAGATGGGATGAGGCGATGGACCTCAAGGCCGCCGGGCGCGTGCTCGAGGCGCTGGATGAGCCGGAGCCGCCATCGCAGCCGCGCGATGCGGAACGCGGCACGCTCCCTTCCATCGAAGGATATGTATTGGACGGCCGCCTCGGCAGAGGCGGAGGCGGCGAAGTCTACCGCGCCGTGCGCATCGGCTCCGATCACCCCCTGGCGATCAAGATCCTCAACCAGCGCATCGGCGAGACGCCCGAGGCGCGCCGGGCCTGGCGCGAGCTGGATGTCCTCGAGCAGCTCCGCCTGCCCTGCCTGCCGCGTCTGATCGATCACGGCATCACCGACGGCCGCATGTTCCTCGTCATGGAGTTCATCGACGGCCATTCACTCACCGAGCATTGCCGCACCAACGATCTCGATCGCCCTGCCCGCGTCGAGCTGCTGGCGAAGGTCGCCGATGCCGTGCAGTCCCTGCACGAGCGCGGCGTGATGCATCGCGACATCAAGCCGAGCAATGTCATCATCGATTCAAATGGGCAGCCCGTGCTGATTGATCTTGGAATCGCGGCCCTGCTCAGCCGCAGCGCCGCCGAGACGCTGACGAAGGATGGCGCCCCGATCGGCAGCCCGGCGTACATGGCACCCGAGCAGGCGCGTGGCGAGAAGGAAGCCATTTCAACGCGCAGCGACGTCTACGGCCTCGGCGCGACGGCCTATGTCATCCTGACCGGCCACACGCCGCACGACATGGATGCAACACTGCACGAGGCGATCCGGCGGGTGGCCTTCGATGAGCCGCGTCTTCCGCGCGAGATCGAGCCGACGCTGCCCAAGTCATTGGCGGCGGTGCTGGCAAAGGCGGCAGCGCAGGATCCTCACCGGCGTTACACCTCCCCCGCCGAATTCGCCCGCGACCTCCGCCGCTGGCTCAACCGCGAGCCGGTGGAAGCGGGGGGAATCTCCCTCCCGCAGCGCGTGGGCCGGCTCGTGGCGAGGCATCCGATCATGACCACAGCCGCGGCCTGTGTCTGCATCGCGTTGAGTGTGCTGTTGGCCACTGTGGGAACGATCTGGTATTCCCATTCTCGGCCCTACAAGGTATGGCTCAGCGACGACATGAAGGAGGTGCGACTCGTCGCGCTCAACGGGCGGATCCTGCGATCCTGGAGCACTCGGAACGAACGGGGATGCATTGATGGACAACTGGTTGATGTGCCCAGCGAGACAGAAGATGAGAAAGAGAAGCTCGTTCTAATTGCGTTTAACCAATCTGCTGGTGACGACCTCGCAGGCACGCTCTGCGCGTTTCGCGCATCCTCACGCATGGATCCGCCCGTGTGGAAGAGACGAGTCGAGCTAGCTGATATCCCCGTCAGTTTGCATGCCCGAGGGGCGAAGGAGGAACAGTTCGGAGCGATCTGTGTGACTATCGCAGATGTCTTCGCCCAGATTCCCGGCGAAGAGATAATCTGCGAGTTCCTTCATACGCCAAGCTCGTGGGCGGTCATCCGCATCTACAGTCTGTCCGGCGATCTGCTGTATCAGATCTGGCATGACGGCGGGCCGAATGACAGGCAATGGGATCCGCACTCCAGTTTGCTGGTGTTCTGCGGGTCCCACTGCAGCGCCCACTGGGATGAACGCGGGCAATCGACTACGAAGCCCGCATATCCCTATGTTGTGTATGCCGTCCGTCCTCGCCTGGGGCATCTCGGCACGGACTGGGCGACCACCGAGGATGGGGCAAGTGATCCGACATTGGCCTGGTACCGGTGCATCGTGCCTCCTTCGGCATCCAATGTCTTCCGGCTCCCAACGCTCTCCTCGCCGCGACCGGGCAGTCCGGCCTCCTGTGTCGTTGAATTGTCCTTGGAGGGGCATCAGGACGCCAGGTTCGGTATTGCGTTCGACCTCGACGAGACCGGCCGGGAGGTTGCGGGCACGCGCGTACTGAGTGATGAATACAAGGTCGATCAGTCGAGCCTTGATTCGTCGCTGATCCGGCTGGGCGAGTTGCCGCCGATCGTTGACGATCACGAGTAGGAAGCGCAGTGAGTACCTGCGGGGCATGCCAAACGGCTTCCCACTGAACTCAGTCTCGTGGCGCGACCGTAATCTCGCGGCGCGAGCCTATCCGAGCTCTCGGGCTGCGTAGAACGCTGCGCTAGGCGGAATACCGTCCCTCCCTCGCGCTCTCAGGAGACAGCGTGCCGATGGCTTGAGGCTGGGTGCTGCCCGCCGTCGCGTCGAGAGCTTCGCAGGCATGAGACAGCCTCGCAACCTTCAGACCAGGAGAACTACAATGGTTAGAAGATGTCTCATTCAAGTGGGGAGCTGGGTCTTGTCGGCGCTTCTCGTGGGACCGGCGCCCGCGGATTACCCCGATCTTGGCTTCACCTACCAAGGCGTCCTCACGGAAGACGGAAGCCCGGTGAACGGACAAGTCAACATTGATTTCTCGCTCTACGATGTGGAAGCTGGAGGTGTGCCCATCGCGACTGCCGATCCCGGGATGATCGACGTATCCGAAGGGTTGTTCACCGTCGCGGTGGATTTCTGCGACGCCGGATGTGATCTCCTCTGGGGGCAGAACCTCTGGGTCGAAATCACTGTCGAAGGCGAAACGCTCACTGAGCGCCAGCAACTCAGACCAGCGCCCGCAGCACTCGCCTTACCTGCACTGCGTGTGCGTTACAACGCGGTAAGCCCAAACATCATCGGCGGTGTTGAACAGAATGCTGTGCCATGGGGAGAAGGCAACACCATTGGCGGAGGGGGCACCGAAGGTGAGCCAAACACGATCGGCCTGGATCACGGGAGCCTTTGCAGCACTATCGGCGGTGGCTACGCGAATCAAATTGATGGTCCCACTGCGGCAATGATCGCTGGCGGCTACAGCAGCAGAATCGACGAGTGCGGAGATTGGGGGTTCATTGGCGGAGGGAGAGACAATCTGATCATCGACGGCCGCTGCACCATCGCCGGCGGTAGCGGGAATACAGCGTCGGCGAGGGCAGCGACCGTCTGCGGTGGCGAGGACAATACTGCAAGCGGAGAACGGTCTGTTGTCTGCGGTGGAGAAGAAAACGAAGCCCATGGGGACTACAGCTTTGCCGCAGGGGAAAGGGCCAAGGCGCTTCACGATGGGGCGTTCGTCTGGGCGGACAACAGCGGGGGAGATGACCTTGAATCAACCGCGGCCAACGAGTGGATTGCCAGAGCAGCAGGAGGCTTCTACCTCTATACCAACAAATACGCGACGGTGGGCGCGTGGTTACCGGCGGGGCAAGGCGACTGGCAGTCGATGTCAGATCGGAATGTTAAGGAGAACCTGGAATCGGTAGATGCGCAGGACGTTCTCTCACACGTGGTGTCCTTGCCGATTTCTACATGGAACTACAAGAGCCAAAAGCCGGCGGTTCGCCACATTGGGCCGATGGCACAGGATTTTCACGAGGCATTTGGTGTTGGTGTGAGTGACAGGTTCATCGGCACCCTCGATGCCGATGGTGTCGCTTTGGCGGCGATTCAGGGTGTGCACCAACTCATTCAAGACAAGGACGAGGAGATTGCGCGATTGCAGGCGCGCCTGTCGAGACTTGAGGCCACTTTGATGGAGCTGACGAACGGGAAGCAAGGAGGTGGCAAATGAAATCTTGCAAGGCTAGTACTCGCCTGGCCTTGGCCATCACTGCGGCTATCGCCATTGCTTCAGGCTGTCGAGTCGCAGCCGCGAACTACGAAATCGCATGGTATACGATCGACGGCGGCGGCGGTGTGTCAGCCAGCCCCACGTATGAAGTTAGCGGCACCGTCGGGCAACCAGATGCTGGCTCATCCACCGGAGGCGGATATGAACTCACTGGTGCGTTCTGGGCAGGGACGATTGGGACGGTACCGAGTTGTCCGGGAGACCTGTACGCAGACGGAGTGGTCGATGTAATCGACCTCTTGATTCTGCTGAGTCGCTGGGGTCCGTGTCCCGAGCCATGCCCGCCTTATTGTCTGGGCGACATCAACTTGGACTGCGTCGTCAATACGGCCGATCTGCTGATCCTCCTCGCCAACTGGGGGACATGCCCGTAAACAACCCGCCGGGCCCTTGATGGGGAGGTTATTTCGGGAGAGGCGAAAAAAGCCCCGGGACTCCGAGTCCCGGGGCTTTGTGCATGAATCTGATTGGCGCGCTTTCTGCGGTTTCGATTCCGCGGCGCGATGCACAACCTACCTCAGCAGATGAATGTTCTTCCGGTTGCAGACATCGTGAAGCTGCTGGGGCCAGACGGTCACCGAGCACTCGCCGAGGGCGGCCTTCTGGAGCAGGTAGCCGTAGACGCGGCTCTGGCCGATCCCGCCGCCGATCGCCAGCGGGATCTCGTCGTTGAGGATCATCTGGTGATACGGAAGCTTGAGGAAGTCCTCCTGGCCGGTGATCTTGAGCTGCTGCTTGAGCGTGTCCTTGGTGACGCGGATGCCCATCGAGGACAGCTCGTGGCGGCGCTTGGTGAGATGATTCCACACGAGGATGTCGCCGTTCAGGCCGTGCATGGTTCGGCCGTCGGCGCTGGTGGTCGGCGTCACCCAGTCGTCGTAGTCGGCGGCGCGCATCTCGTGCGGGTAGCCGTCCTCGAGCGTCCAGCCGATGCCGATGATGAAGATGGCCGGGTGCTTCTGGAGGATCTGCGTCTCGCGCTGCTTGCGGGGCAGGTCGGGAAACTGCTCAAGGATCTCCTCGGCATGCAGGAACACCAGCTCATCGGGAAGCTCGGGGACCTTGCCGGTCTTGAGCTTGGGGAACTCCTTCAGCAGGTGCTGCTCGGTCTCCTTGAAGACCTTCCAGATCCCCTTGACCGTGTCCTTGAGGTAGTCAAGGTTGCGGTCGGAGGCGTTGATGACCTTCTCCCAGTCCCACTGATCGACGTAGGAACTGTGGTCATGGTCGAGGAAGTAGTCCTTGCGCACGGCGCGCATGTCGGTGTAGATGCCCTGGCCGACATCGCAGCGGAACTGCTTCAGGGCCCAGCGCTTCCACTTGGTGGCGGCCTGGACGACCTGGGCATCCATGCGCTTGGGCAAGCCGAGGCCGCACTGGAAGTCGATCGGCGTGCGCGAGCCGTCGCGATCGAGGTAGTCGTTCATGCCGCTGGCCGTCTCAAGGATCAGCGGGCATTCGACGCGGAAGAGGTTCAGCTCGCGGCAGAGCCCTTCCTCGATCATCTTCTTGGCCACGGCGATCGCCTGCTGCGTCTCTCGGGGATCGAGCAGCGACTTGTAATCGGCCGGGAGGCCCTTCTCCACCTCTTCGTAGGTTCCAATGCCGGGACCGGCGAGGTCGGCTTCCTTGCCCGGCATAGTCTTGGTCTGCGCCATAGTGTTTACTCCCAGTTGGCGGTCAGTTTGGACAATCCAGCACGTTACTTCCAACACCTCTTCCTGTCAACGGCTCGGCGGGCCGGCGCCTCACGCGTCCAGGTAGAGATGATATTCGTGGGGATGGGGCCGGGCCGACACTTCCGCGCAGTCGCGGGCGCGCTTCTCCGCGATCCACCCGCGAATGAACGACTCCGGGAAGACATCGCCCTTGCAGAGAAAGGCGTAATCCCCCTCCAGGGCGGTCAGGGCATCGGGCAGGGTTCGCGGCAGGGCCACGATCTTCTCGCGGAAGGCCTTCTCCTCCCGGGCAATGTCGACATCGAACGGCCCGAAATCATGCGCTGCGGGATCGATCTTCTGCTCGATGCCATCCAGCCCGGCCATGAGCATCGCCGCCAGCATCAGGTAGATGTTCGCCGTCCCGTCCGGCGGGCGATACTCCATGCGTTTTTCGTCCGGCGACACCGCGTAGCGGGGCACGCGGATGGCCGCGGACCGATTGGCCAGCGAGAAGAACAGGTTCACCGGCGCCTCGTGTCCCTCGACCAGGCGTTTGAAGGAATTGGTGGAGGGGTTGGTGAGGCCGGTGAGGGCCCGGCCGTGCAGGAGCAGGCCGCCGATGTAGCGGAGGGCCAGGTCGCTCAGGAGCGCGTAGTTGTTCCCGCTGGAGTCGTAGAAGAGCGGCGCGCCGTTCTGCGTGAGACGCTGATGGACATGCATGCCGTTGCCCGCCTCGCCGAACACGGGCTTGGGCATGAAGGTGGCGATCTTGTCATGCCGGCGGGCGATGTTCTTGATGACGTACTTGATGAGCATCGTCCGGTCGGCGGCTCGGAGCAGGTGATCCAGCGGGACCTCGATCTCGCACTGCCCCGGCGCGCCCACCTCGTGATGATGATAGCTGACCGGCACGCCCATCTTCGCCAGGGTGGTGACGATCTCCGAGCGAACGTCCTGCAACTGGTCGGCGGGCGGGACGCGCAGATAGCCGCCCTTGCGCGGGATCGCCGGCGCGCTGCCGTCGGGATCGACCTCCGCCGACTGGATGAACACATATGTCTCGTAGGGCGCTTCCTTCAGTGCCACGCGATCGAAGACGTGGAACTCGAACTCCGGGGCCATCCACGCCTCGTCGGCGATGGCAGTGCCGCGCATGTACTGAACGGCCCGGCGGGCGATGGTGCGCGGATCGCTGGCGAAGGGCTCCTTCGTGTCGGCCGCGATCGTCTCGCACAGGAAGCTGATCGTGGGTTCCTTGCAGAACGGATCGAAGAAGGCGGTCTGCGCTTCGGGGCGGGCGGCGACGTCCCCGCTCTCCACGCTCGAGAAGCCCGAGCCGGAGGAGCCGTCGTAGCCGATCCCATCCTCGAAGTGGGCGGCGGTGAAGGCGGCGGCGGGGATGGTGATGTGCAGCCACTGCCCGCCGATGCCCGCAACCTTCAGATCGACCATCGCGATGTCGTGGTCGGCGATGTATTTCAGGGCCTCGGCCGCCGTTGCAAACATACGAGCCTCCAGAGCAGGATTGGTCCTGATTGTAGGGCGGGCGGCCCGTTGCGAACCAGACCATCCGGAATCGATTCCACCCCCCGCAGGCGAGGCCGGGCCGGACAGAAACTCACCGCAGAGGCGCAGAGGGCACAGAGAGGCGGGAAGATGTGGAAAGCGTGGAGACGCAAGCCCTTGGGGCCGCGCCGCGGCTCCTGAACCTCCGACTCTCGGGATCGGCCTCTTTCGCCGCCGGTTCTCCTCCTCTGCGTCCTCTGCGCCTCTGCGGTGGGTCTTCTTGAACCGCGCCCCGGTTCACGATCCGCCGATCGGCTCGCCGCCGGCATCGACGTTGTCCTGGGTGAAGACGCGTGAGCCGAGGGTGATCTCCCTGGGCGCCTCCTCGCCGGAGAGGATCTTGAGGGCGATGTCGATGGCCTCGGCCCCGCCGGTGGGGTACTGGAACGTTGCGTCCATGATCCCCTGTTTCACGTACATCACGCCCTCGTGGGGCAGGGCGTCGATGCCCACGAACATGATGTCTTCCTCCCGCCCGGCGGCCTTCGCCGCGAGATACGCCCCGTGCGCGCCCGGGTCGTTGTGCGCGTAGACGAGATCGATGTCCTCGAAGCGCGCCAGGGCGGATTCCATCTCCTTGCGCGCATTCGGTTCGAGCCATTTCATGTCGGCCTCGAAGATGATCTCGATTCCGGTCCCTTCGATCGCCTCGCGGAACCCGCTGTGGCGATCCTGTCCGGGGGTGGAGGTCATGAGGCCCTTGAGCTCGACGACGCGACCGGCCCCGCCGAGCTTGTCGACGATCCACTTCCCCGCCTCGCGGCCGATGAGAACGTTGTCTGCGCCGATGAAGCAGGTGTACTTGTCGCCGATGACGCGGCGATCGAGGACGATGACGGGAATGCCCGCCTCGATCGCCTTCGCCACGGGCTCGGTGAGCGGCTGGGCCTCCTTGGGGCTGATGATGATCAGGTCCACGCCGGCGCTGATGAACTCCTCGACGTGCGCGCGCTGCTTGAGCGTGTCGTTGGAGGCATCCTTGAAAATGACTTCCAGCTCATCGTGCTTCAACGCGGCCTGCTCGACATCGGCGTTCATCTGCATGCGCCACGGCTCGCCGAGATTGCACTGGCTCATGCCGATCGTCCACGGGCCGGTGTACATCGGCTCGGTTCCGGGGGCCGCCGGCTCGGGCGCGGGCGGTTGCCCGGACGGCTCGCTGGACTTTTTGCATCCGGCGAAGCCGATGATCGCCGTGGCGAGAAGGAAGATCCCGGTCACGTGGGCGTGCTGTCGCATGTTGCTTGTCTCCTGACGGGTCAGGCGCGGCGTCGCTGAAGGAGGACGGCCGCGATGATGATGATGCCGGTGAGCATCAACCGGCCGGCCTCGGGGACGGCGTTGATGCTCAGGATCTTCTCAAGATACCCGATGGTGAGGGTTCCGAGGAGGGTGAGGCCGATGCCGCCGCGCCCGCCCATGAGATTCGTGCCGCCGATGACGACGATGGCGATGGCCGTCAGCTCGTAGGCCGTGCCCGCCTCGGGATCCCCCTGCTGCTCCTGGGCGGCCTGGCAGAGGCCGGCGACGGCGGCGAAGAGGCCGGCGGCGCCGTAGGCGAGGATCTTCATCGCCGTCACCGGCACGCCTGACAAGCGCGCCGCCTCTTCGTTGCCGCCGATGGCGTAGAGGTATCGCCCCCATCGCAGGCGCGAAAGCAATATCCAGCTCACGATCACGCAAACGAGGAATACAATCGTGACCGTCGACACGTTGTCGCAGACCGCTCGGATCCCGAACGTCTGATACACCCAGTACTGGGCCTGCACGTACGACTCAACAACCCATTCGAGACCGAGATGAGAGCCCATTGACATGAGACAGTCGGCGATCCGTGCCTGGAGCGACTCGACCGTGTCACTCAACGGAGCATCGATCATCCGGAAGATCTGCGGAACGTCCACGTAGGTGTACGTCCCGTCGTCGTTGGCCACCGCGGTGGAGACCTTCATCCCCCCGCTGACGGTCTTGGCCAGGCCGCGCGCAAAGACCATCATGGCCAGCGTCATGATGAACGGCTGGATGCGCAGCTTCGCGATGATGCCGCCCGACACCGCCCCGCACGCGGTGCCGACCGCCAGGCAGGCGGGGATCGCGAGCCACGGCGACCAGCGCCAGTGAATGGCGAAAAGCGAAAACGTCACCGCCACGAGGGCCAGCACGCTGCCCACCGAGAGATCGATGCCCGCGGTGATGATCACCAGCGTCATGCCGCAGGCGAGGATGCCGAACACCGAGGCCTGGCGCAGGGCATCGCGGTGCGTGGTCCACTTGTAGAACGCCCCGTCGCCGGAGAAGATGAACCCCAGCAGGAGCACGAACAGCAGCGCCAGCAGGGCCGTCGTCGCCGGATGCGCCGCCAGCCGGCGCAGGTCCGACATGGTCGAGCGCGTCGTGGACAGCGAAGGTTCTTCGGGCCCTGCGGGCACGTCACTGACCTCCCATCGCGGCGTGGAGGACGTTCTCCTGCGTCGCCTCGTCGCGGTCGAGCATCGCCGTCACCCGGCCGCGGTGCATCACCATGATGCGATCGCTCATGAGGAGCAGCTCGGGCAACTCGGAGGTGATGAGCACGATAGCGTGTCCGGCGGCTCCCCACTCGTCCATGAGCTGGTAGATCTCGCGCTTCGCCCCGACATCCACGCCCCGGGTCGGCTCGTCCAGCAGCAGCACCCGCGGCTGCGTGTTGAGCCACTTGGCGAGCACGACCTTCTGCTGGTTGCCCCCCGAGAGGGTCGACACCGGCTGACGGAGGGAGGCGGCGCGGAGATGCAGCGCTCGGGTGGACTGGTTCGCCAGATGCATCTCGCGCCGGCGGCTGAGCCACGTGCCCGGCGAGATCCGGCGTATCGAGGCGAGCGTCGCGTTCGCCGCAACATCCATCGACAGCACCAGCCCGCTCCGCTTGCGGTCGTTGGTCAGCAATGCCACGCCCTGTCGAATGGCGCGGCGCGGCGAGCGGAGGGCGGCCGGCCGGCCGTCGATCTCGATGCGGCCCGTCGCGCGCCGGCCATGCGCGCCGAACAGACCCCAGAGCAGGTCGCTGGATCCGGAGCCCTGCAAGCCCCCGATGCCGAGAATCTCACCCCGCCGAACCTCGAAGGACACGTCATCGACGACCGGCGGGCGCCCGCGCGCCGCGGCGCGAACCGTGCAATGCTCGACCTTCAGACGCACATCACCCGTGGACGGCTCGCGCCGCGGCGGATGCTCGGCCAGCTCCCGCCCCACCATGTGGCGGATGAGCGACTCGGCCGGCAACTCCGCCGCCGGCGCGGTGATGATCTTCAGCCCGTCGCGGAGAACGGTGATGCGATCGGCCTGTCGGTAGACCTCCTCCAGCTTGTGAGTGATGTAGATGATGCCGCAGCCGCGGGCCTTGAGATCGGTGATGCGGGCGAAGAGGCGCTCGACCTCCGGCTCGCTGAGGGCGCTGGTGGGCTCGTCCATGACGATGATCTTCGCGTCGAAGGCCAGTGCCTTGGCGATCTCGATCATCTGCTGGGCGGAGATGGGCAGCTCGCCCACGAGCCGGCGGGCGTCGATGTCAAGCCCCAGCCGCTCCAGCAAGCGGCGGGCCGCGGCGAGTTGATCGCCGAACCGCACCCAGCCCCCGGAAGTCCGCTCGCGGCCGAGGAAGATGTTGTCGGCCACGGCCATCGAAGGGGCCAGGGACAGTTCCTGGTGAATGATGGCCACACCGAAGCCGGCGGCCTCGCGCGGCGAGCGCGGCCGTACGATGCGGCCGACGATGCGGATCGCCCCGCCGTCCGGCTGATGCACGCCGCCGAGAATCTTGATGAGGGTGCTTTTGCCCGCCCCGTTCTCGCCGGCCAGCACGTGCACCTCGCCGGCGCGGAGATCGAAGTCGACATCATCGAGCACGCGATGGCTGCCGAAGCTCTTGCCGATGCCGACCATCTCCAGCAGCGTCGTCTTCCCGCCATCGCCGGCGGGCTGCTCTTCAGATTGACGATCATCGTTCAACGCCGGGCCCTTCGATCGGTCGCCCTCACTTGAGCGGACAGTGTACCGCGTCCGTCGCCGGCGATGGCCGGCGCGGGCCTTTCCCTCCGGCGGCGGGCATGAAGAGACCTATTCTCGGTAATTGGCGCTTTACCCGGCTCCCCCCGCGGCTCATACTGCCATTGGCAGCCTCTCGCGCCGCGGCGGCGCCGGGAGGGCGGTCCACGGACGACCGGCCCGCGCGGCCGGATCACAAAGGGAGGCCGCAACATGTTCAGGCAACGAACTCATTGGGCCGGCCGAGCCATCGGCGCGGCGTGTCTGCTCACGGCCATCGGCGGCGGGCGCCCCGCCGCGGCCGATATCATCGGCGACATCGTCGATCAGGTCAGCCAGGACAACTACGTCTACTACCTGGAGGATGAGCTGTACACGCACTACGGCGACAGCCGCGGCCTGCCGCCCTACGACGGCGAGCACGACCTGGCCCGCGACAACATCTATGACGCCTTCGAGAGCTTCGGCCTGGACACGACGCTCGATCCGTTCCAGTACACGCCGTTTCCCCTGCGGGACACCTTCTACAACGTCGTGGGCGTGCAGGAGGGTCTCGTGCGGCCCGATGAGATCTACGTCTGCGGCGCCCATTACGACAGCGTCGACCAATCACCGGGCGCCGACGACAACGCCAGCGGTGTGGCCGCGGTCATGGAGGCGGCCCGCGTGCTCTCTCAATACGACTTCGAGGCGACGATCGTCTTCATCGCCTTCGATCGCGAGGAGCAGGGCATGGTGGGAAGCCAGGCGTGGGTCAACGAACACCTCGGCGAGGACATTCAAGGCGCCCTGTGCCTGGACATGATCGCCTTCAACGGCACGGGCCTGAACCACCTCCTCACGCGAAGCTGGGACAACGGCAACCCCTTCCAGTTGATCGTCAACGAAGCGGTCAGCACCTACAGCGGCGGATTGGTGGCTGTCATGGGCTACGGCGGCTGGAGCGATCACTGGTCGTTCGCCAACGCCGGGATCACTGAATGCGGGCTTCACGAGGAGGATGAGAACCCCTGGTATCACACGCCGGAGGACAGCGTCGATCGGCCCGACTATCTGGACTACGACTTCGCCTACAAGGCCACCCGCGGCCTCGTCGCATCGCTGGCCACCGTCGCCGTCGTGGTCGGCATCCCGGGCGATGTGAACGGCGACGGCGTGGTGAACACCGCCGACCTCCTGGCGCTGCTGGGGGCCTGGGGAAGCTGCCCCGATCCGCCCGAGGACTGCCCGGCCGACTTCAACGGCGACAATGTCGTCAACACCGAGGACCTGCTCATCCTCCTGGGCAACTGGGGCTGACCAGGCCGCCCGCGGCCTCGCGCTCCGCGCACTCCGTCTCTTCGTCTCTTCCTCTCTTCCTCTCCTCCCCCTTCCCCGGCGCCCGCGGATATGCATCCGCCTCGTACCTTCAGTCCCTTTGTCCCTCAGTCCCTTCTTCGCACTTACCAATATCGCTCGAGGTGGATCTGCCCCGGCGTGCGGCGAGTGTGCTCGGCGAACCCTTCACCCTGGAGGATCTGCTCCATCGACTCGATCATCAACGGATGGCCGCAGAGGAACACGTGCGTATGCGCCGGCGCGGGGCGCAGACCCCATTGCTTCTCGATCACGCCCTCCTCCCACACCGCCTGGACGAAGCCCGTCCGGCCGCGCCACGGCACCGGCTCGTCCGCCGGCTCGCTGATGACCGGGAAGTAGCTGAACACCGGGCTGATGCGCTCAAGTGTGACAAGCTCGGTGTGATAGCCCAGGTCCCAGGAGTGATAGGCGCCGTGGATGACGGCGAAGCGCCGCGGCGTCTGCGGCGTGAGCACGGAGCGGATCATGCTCATGTACGGCGCGAGCCCCGTGCCGGTCGCGATGAGAACCACGTTCGCATCCGCCGGGACTTCCTCCAGCGTGAAGTAGCCGGAGAACTTGGGTGACAGCCAGAGCCGATCGCCGATTTCGAGATTGAACAGCCTCGGCGTCAGCTCGCCGCTCCGCACCAGCGAAACGTAGAACTCCAGGTGCTCCTTCGCCACCGATGATGATGCGATCGAGTAGGCGCGGATGATCATCTTGCTCTCATCGGGAGGCGATGACTCGGCGTCCGCCTCCGGGCAGCGCAGCGCTGCGCCGGGCAGACCCAGCACGGCGAACTGGCCGGGTGTGAACTCGGGCAATTCCCATTGATCGGGCACGGTGCGGATCGTTATCAGCCCGGGCGCGTGCTCGATCTTCTGCGTGACGATCGCGTTGAGAGGTCGGTCGGTCATCGATGCGTTATCGCGGCCGTGCGCCGCGCCTCCTCCTCATGCTTGTCAGGTGCCGCACGGCGCGGAGCGCCGTGCCACCGTCTGTTCCTCACGTCGCCGGCGCCGCACGGCGCGGAGCGCCGTGCCACCGTCTGTTCCTCACGTCGCCGGCGCCGCACGGCGCGGAGCGCCGTGCCACCGTCTGTTCCTCACGTCGCCGGCGCCGCCCGGCGCCGCATCCCCACCGCCCGGGCGAGCACGGACAGCAGGTACACCGCGCCGGCCGCGAGGACGATCGCCGACTCCGGGCTGATCGCCGTGCCGTACACCGCGATGCGCGGCACGGTGGTGAACAGGATGCAGAGGATGGTGGCAAGAACCATGATGGGGGCCATGCGATGGGCGTAATGCCCCGCCGTCGCCGCCGGCAGGGTCAGCAGCGCCAGCACCAGAATCAACCCCACCACCTGGATCAGGCAGATCACCGTCAGGGCGACGAGCACGAGCAGCAGAAGATTCGTGCCGAAGACGCTCACACCCTGCAGCGCGGCCTGCTCCTCATCCAGGCACACCGCCAGCAGGCGCTTGTGAAACGCCAGCAGGGCCAGGGCGATCACCACGTCCAGCGCCACCATCAGCCAAACCTGGCTCCAGGGCACGATCGCGATGTTCCCGAACAGGTAGCTCATCAGCTCCGTGTGATAGCCGGGCGTGAACTTGATGAGCAGGATCCCGATGGACATGCCGATGGCCCACATCGCGCCGATGACCGTGTCCATCCGCTCGGACATGCGGTCATACACGACGGCGATGAGCACCGCCGCGAGCAGGGCCGCGACGACGGCTCCGAACATCGGGCTCAGCCAGCCGAACGTGGAGGGGAACTGCACGCTGAGAAAGACCGCCGCGCCTATCCCGCCCACCGCCATGTGCGCGATCGCCCCCACGAGGAACACGATCCGGCGGGTGATGACGTACGGCCCGATCAGGCCGCAGGCCAGGCTCGCCAGCGCGCCGGCCAGCAGTCCGGTGAGCAGAAACGGATTGGCGGTCATGTCGTGAAAGAAGGACATCATCGCGCGCCGTCACCCCCGTCTGCGATGTTGGGACCCTTCCCCTCCTTGCCGCCCGTATGCGATCCGGGTGCCGCTATTCCGGGGCCTGTTCCGGGGGCCATTCCGGGGGCCATTCCGGGGGCCGGGCAGCCCAGGGCGCACCCCGGGTCCGCCAGCGGACAGCTCTCGTCGTGATGCACGATGCGCACGTCCCCGTGATACATCTGCGCGATCACCTCCTCGGAGACATCGTGTGCCGCGTGGCACGTCAGCCGATGATTCAGGCACGCCACGCGCTTCAGATGCCGCGAGATGAACGAGATGTCGTGACTGACGAGCACGATCGGCATCCGCTCGCTGAGCCGATGAAGCAGATCCGTCAACCCCCGCTCGATGTGGGCGTCGACGCCCGCGGTCGGCTCGTCGAGCAGCAGCATGCGGGCGTCGGCGGCCAGGGCCCGGGCGATCAGGACCCGCTGCCGCTGGCCTCCGGAGAGACGGGCGATGGGGCGCCCGGCCAGGTCCGCCGTCTGCGTCTGCTCCAGGGCGGCCATCGCCACGTTCACATCATCGCCCCCGAACCGGCATCCCCACGATGAAGCGCCCAGCCGGCCCATGAGGACCACGTCCAGCACGCTCGCCGGCGTGGAGAGATCGATCCGCGCGTTCTGCGGGACATAGCCGATCCGCCGCCGCACCCGCCCCGGCGACTCGCCGAGCACGCGGACCGTCCCCCGCTGCGGCTTCAACAGGCCGAGAATGATCTTCAGCAGCGTCGTCTTCCCGCCGCCGTTGGGGCCGATCACCCCCAGAAAATCACCCGCCTCGATCTGAAGGCTCACCTCCTCCAGCACCGGCATCGACAACGCCTGCGGCGGATAGCCGAACCACACGCCCTCCATCTCGACGATGAACCCGTCATCGGCCATGCCATAAGCATATCGGCCCGATGGAAGTCGGTGGCGCAACGCCCGGCAGGTTGTCGGCGGAAACCCAGGACGACCGCGGGTCGCTTGGACATCGCCCGCCGACTGTGGTAGGACACGCCCCCCGCCACGGCCCATGCCCGGGCGGCTCAGTTCGGCCCCCCGGCCCCCCGGCCCCCGGCGAAGGAGACAAAAGATGAGCGCGATCCATCGAGCGGCTTCGGCCCTCTTCATCATCGCCGCCCTGCCCGCCGCGGCGGTGCAGGCCCAGACCATCACCACCGCCTCCCTGGCGCGGGAGATGATCGACACCCACCGCCTGGCCGACTTCCCCGACCCGGCCTTCCGCACGGTGCAGTTCTCGTCATACGATCGCCGCGCCAGCCTTTCCGGGGGCCCCGGCTGGTTCGCCAACGCTGATGGCTTCGGTGGCGAGCCCATCCCCAACTTCGAGGGGATCGTCACCGAGCCCGGCGAGGACGGCATCGGTGAATACCTCATCTGCGATGTCCCCGGCCCGGGCGCCATCGTCCGCTGCTGGACCGCCGCCATCGCCGGCTCGATTCGCATGTATCTCGACGGCGCCGCCGAGCCGGTCTACGACGGATCGGCCGATGACTTCCTCCGCCGGCCGTATGACTGGTTCGCCGGCCGGGCGGGCGTCGATCCGGCCTTCCTCGACGGCACGTTCAACCAGCGCAACGCCACCTACTGCCCGATGCCCTTCGCGAAGCGCTGCCGCATCATCTGGATCGGCAAGATCCCGGACATCCACTTCTACGAAGTGCAGATGCGCCTCTACGAGCCGGGCGCGAAGGTAGCCACGTTCAAGCCGGCCGATCTGAAAACTTATGAGAGAGACCTGCGGTATGTGGCAAAGGTCCTCGGCGCGCCATCGCAGCACTGGACCTACGCCACGCCCCCGGAAAGGGCCCTGCCCGTAAGCGCGGATGTGCCGGCCGGCGAGATGAGCGACCTGCTGAAGCTCGAAGACGGCCCGGGCGCCATCGAGCGCCTCACCCTTCGGGTTCGCGCTGCCGATCTCGACCGCGCCCTGCGCCAGACCATCCTTCACATCTTCTGCGATGACTTCCCGCACGGGCAGGTGCAGGCACCCATCGGCGATTTCTTCGGCGCTGCCCCCGGAATCAACCCGTTCGATTCCGTGCCGTTCACGGTCAAGGCCGATGGCGCGATGATTTGCCGCTTCGTCATGCCGTACGAGAAGTCGATTCGCATCGCGGCCGAGAACCGCGGCGGGCAGCCCGTGACGATCACGGGAAGCGCCCTGCCCATGCCATACGAATGGGACGATGCCCGGTCGATGCACTTCCGCGCGCGGTGGCGCATCGATCACGACCTCATCGCCGATCCGCACGCGGCCCAGGACCTGCCCTTCCTTCTCGCGCACGGCAAGGGTCGCTACGTCGGAACCGCAAGCCTCATGATGAATCCCACCGATGTTCCCACTCCCGCCGGCGGATGGTGGGGCGAGGGCGATGAGAAGATCTTCGTCGATGATGACATCCGCCCCTCCACCTTCGGCACCGGCTCGGAGGATTATTACAACTACGCCTGGTCCACGCCCGACATCTGGGGCTACGCCTACGCCGGCCAGCCGCGGAACGATGGCCCGGGCAATCGCGGCTTCGTCACCAATCACCGCTGGCACATCGTCGACTCTCTCCCCTTCCGCGAGCGCATCGCCTTCTACATGGAGCTTAAGAGCCACAAGCGCACGCCGGGTTACTCCTACGCGCGCCTGGCCTATCACTATGCGATTCCGGGGGCCGTCGATGATCACGTGACGATCACCGATGAGGATGTGCGGCCGCTCGATCTTGCGCCGAACTGGGAGCCGGAGGCGTACTGGGGGGCGGCCAACTCCATCTTCCACGAGCCGGAAACGCTGCTGGAAGGCGATATGCCCGGCACGATCAAGCTGCGCGAAGGGAATCTCTATTCACGCGGCCGCCTGTTCGTGTGGAAGCCGCAGCGCAACGGTGAGACGATTTCGTTCATCGTCCCCATCACCGAGGCGGGCACGTACTCAGTCGACTTCTGCGCAGCGAAGACCGGCGCTTCCGGGGGCTTCCGCGCCGAGCTGGAAGGGCACGGCCCGCTGTTCGGCAGTCCCGAGCAGCCGGGCATCTGTGATCTCAACATGCCCGCGCGCACGGTCCTCCGCCGCATCAACACGCGACGCGTGGAGCTTGAGCCGGGCGAGTACCGCCTGACACTCGAGTATGCCGGCCCCGCCGGGGGCGAAGTCGGCCTCGACTACATCTGGGTCCAGAAGCGCTGATAGTGTTTCCCCCTCTCCCTTTTCCGGGGGTGGGAGAGGGCCGGGGTGAGGGCTCTGACTCCCTCTCGCTCTTCCGGGGGTGGGAGAGGGCCGGGGTGAGGGAGCTAAAGCCCTCTCCCCCTGGGAGAGGGTTTGGGTGAGGGCGAACGATCCCATGCCCCCGAAGCGCAAACCTCCGCCAGCCAATGAAGCCCCTACCTCGCCTTGCGCGCTGAGGCGACCTGCCAGCGGTCATTGGTCTTCTCGAAGCTGAACTCGTACCGCGTCTGGACGGGCGCGACGCCCTCGCCGGCGTACTTCAGCGCGATCACCGCCGTCGCCGCGTCCCCCGGCTCATCCATCTCGAAGGAGATGTACTCGCTGATGGCGAGATCCATGGATTTGCTGCGCAGATACTGCTCCACCGCCGCATCAAACGCCTCCCGATCCTCGATGACGACCGCCTCCCCACCCCCGCACCCGGCGAGCATGACGACCATCATCAGCACAAGCGCAATGAATTGAGCAATGCTCATGTCGATCCTCTCCTTGAGCACCTCTGCTTGGAACTCCGCATGACCCGCCGGCCACCTGCCAGCGAATCTGAGACTCCCACCGGTCGGAGTAGTGCATGAGTCTCTGCTGGTCCGGGCCGCCGGTGCCATCGGTGTCGGCCTGCTTCAGTATACGCCAGTTCAGGCCGTTACAAGCGAATTCGTCCGCCAAATCAAATCTTGCGTCGCACAAGAGCCGCTGACATTAGTCTTGTCCCGCTCTCAGCCTCGCGTTGCGTCATTTCGGATTGCACGCTCTGCTTTCTCAATGTCCCTGCAGCGGACACGATATCTCAAGCAGACGGCCATTAGCCAGCCAAGGAATGTCACTACGAGGAGAAAAGTCAGCATACCGATGAATAGGACTGCGCCGGCCATGAGCTCTTGCCCCCCCCATAACTGCACCGTATTGTGCCCTATGATCGCAATTGTCAATACACAGATCGAACTGGACCATAATATACAAATCCGCGCAGTGCTTCCCAACTCCGTCTTGCTGAATCCACAGGTGACAAGCACCTTGCGCACACCGTCCACCATGAGCGGGATGCTGCACACGTAGATGACAGGCAACAGCGTAGCTGCGAGGGCCAAAGCGCGACGATATCGGGCAGTATCGACTCCGGACACGTCAATAACAGCCATAGTCATAAGCCCTAATGTCACAAGCATGACAAAGCAACCAGACAACAAGCCAACCCGGATGTGTGGAGACACACCTCTGGCGGCAGCAATGAATCTCGTGAAACCGATGAGTGCGCACACGGGTGCGACGGCCGCAATCATCACTGCCGACAACTCAATGAGATGATCACGCTGCTCATCTCTGAAGATCAGCATGCCGAGGAGGTTCAGAAGAAAGATCAGCCCCACGTAACACAGCAGCAAGCCGATTGCCACGATGAACCACGAAAGCCCAGAAGCGGCTCTGGCTGCCCTACGCTGGAGCACGTCTCCTTGGTTAGCATTGGGCGTGTCTCTTTGCATGATGCGTCGCCGAATCTCTGGACTAATCCCGCAAGATCATAGACGGACTGCGGTGCCGACAAGCCGATAGATGCAGGGAGTCACTCGACCTCAGCGTGTCGCCCGCAAACTCGCAAGCGCGGGGCTGTGTGAGTGCCGACGGTATACCGCCTGGATATTGGCCAACGGTTGGCAAAGGAATCGCACAGATAGGTCACTAGTAGGCGGAATATGGAGCAGCAAAATACTCAGCCCGAGCATAGCGATCGCAGTTGAAATCGCTGATATCATAGACATCTGTTGTTCCCTGACGGGTGTTCTGCATATACTTCACCCACTTCTCAACGATCTCATCCCGAATCCGTTTCCTCTTAATAACCGGCGAGGCCTGTTCATTCAAGTCTGGGACGATCATCCCCTCGAAAATGAGATCAGTGGGACCATTATATGTGATCCAATCGAAGCCAAGCCAGATCCAGGCATATACTCCCTCGGGAGGAAGAACCATCCTCCCCGTGCCGCCATACCCCCAGCAGCTCAACTTCATCTTCCTTCCGCCCTTGGGACAATACCAGCCGCAGACGGATTTGTGAACATCATTGATGACATCGCCTAGATACCATCTGCCTGGACGATCGCGGATTTGAATCTCACCGAAACCAGTTGGATCAGTGAGTGCGATCGGCTCTGACTTGACGTATGTGTACAAGTTCGCCGGACCGACTCGTGGTGTCATCGGGTCTCCGGTATCACCTTCGTGTTGACTCGCGCTTGCGTAGCGGGCCCTTTGGCGCAGTACTTCGCTGCGGTATGAGGGGAAGGCGACTGAATCTGTGGTGTCGACACCTCGGCGGCGGACAGCTTGGTCGCTGTTGTCTCCGGCAACACCGAGCCAGTAGAACCCTGCAAAACCGACTGGGTCACGTTCTAGCCAGCGGCCGAGGTCGGGGGAGTAGTGGCGGTTGCGGACGGTGTAATCCTGCGTCTCCCGGTTGAAGACGTAGCCGCAGTAGCCGATCTGGTTGTCCTCGCTGTCGTAGCTGATCTGGCCCGCGGGCTCGGCCGTGGCGTTCCAGTCGCCGTTCAGGTCCAGCAGGTCGGCGCTTCCGACGGCTCCGCTGCGATCGAGATCGCCGACACCGAAATTGCCCCAGTTGCCAAGCAGAAGGAGTTGATCGGGCGTGTTCGTCTTGCCATCGCCATCGAGGTCGGCCATGCGGTGGTGGCGGGCGTGGCCGTAGGGCATGTAGCTGATCCGCTCGATCACGTCCGCCCCGTCATCGATGATCGCGACTGGTGTGAACTGGGCATCGGTGAGGTAGTAGCGCGCAATGTCATCGGTCTCCAGGTCGTAGTCGCCGTCAGCGTCCCGGTCTTCCCGGCGCAGGATGATATCATCGATATAGCGGATACCCCAGACGTACTGGACGTGGCGATCGATGTCGCCGGGCGTCTGCTCAGTCCAGTCGTCCCAGACATCCTCTTCCAGGAGTTGCCAACCCGCCGAGTAGTGCATGAGTCTCTGCTGGTCCGGGCCGCCGGTGCCATCGGTGTCGGCCTGCTTCAGTATACGCCAGTTCAGGCCGTTGTACACGTAGGCTCCCCGGACGGTCTGGCCGTATTGTACCCCCACGAGGCGGTTCCAGGCGTCGTGGGTGTAGGTGATGGTGGTGCTGCGACCGGTGGACACATTCGACGCGAGACGACGGCATCCGTGGTAAACTCGCGCTGCATCGCCGTTGGGGGGTCGGGAATGCGGAAATCGGGTTGGCGGGCATACATCGACGGTTGCCCGGCGGAGGTTCTGCGCTTTGCGCGCCTGGGCGAGCGAAGATCTTCCGAAGAGGCGTCCGTTCCTCCGGATGGCGCGATCTCTCCCCCGGAAGTCGCGCGTGCGCCCATCGCAGTCGCGACCGCTCCCACAGCCGTCCCCACTGGGGCCACGCCGATCGCGACCGCCATCAGCCCCAGCGCCAATGCGGCCGGAGCCCCCGGAAGTTGGGCCAATCAGATCGCGCGGAGACTCGCGGCGGTCGCGAGTGCCGTCAGCCGGCCGGCCTTTCAGGGCATCCGGAAAGCCTTCCTGGGCTCCCGGAAGGTGCTTGCGGGTGCCTGTCAGCGCTGGGCGCTGATGGGCAAGGGGTTCTTATTCAGATGGAAACGGTCTGCCATCGCCTGGCGGATCTCCCCCGGCCCCCGGAATTGGCCTTCGGGCCCCCGGAATCCCTCTGCTGTGGGCACAAAGATCTGCCCCGGCCCCCGGAACCATCGCCGGAAGATGGGCCAGATCCGCCCGCAAGAATCCGGGGGCTTCCGGGGGCCGAAAGTCGATTCTCCGTCCGAAAACATGACGCTCCGGCTGCAGTCGGCGGGCCCTCGGGTCGAAGAGAACGCAAGGTGATCGCGGGCGGCACCAGGGGCTCCCGGCGCGGCGAGGGGCGCGATCACAATCGGAGATCTCAAAAATGTCCGCTCCACCACGTCCACGCAGACAGAATGACCTCCTGACGACATTGCAGGTCTTCGCGGAAGGCATTTCCGGCGACCAGGCGCGCTATCACATCGCAGAAGACGATGCACGCGTGATGCAGGAGGCCGTGGATGCATTTGCGCAGGCTCTGGAAGTCACCTCGCACGAGGATACGAACACGCGGGTGACGGTGCGGGAAAAGGATGACACACGCCGGACCGCCGAGGAGCTGCACTCCAGGTTCTACAACCTCATCAAGGCCGATCCGGAGATCCCGGACACCGACAAGATTGCGATCGGCGTTCGGCCGGTGAATCTTGAGCGGACACCGATCCGCGTGCCGCCGACGGTGCCGCTGCTTCAGCCGATCATGGGCACGCCGCACCGGCACGTGCTGCGGTTCCATGATGCCCGCACGCCTGATTCGGCGGGCAAGCCGCAGGGGGCGGTGTTCCTTCAGTTGTACGCGGCGATCGGCAAGGAGCGCGATGTGAAGGTGGACCAGGCCCGCGAGGTGGGGCTGTTCACGCGGAACCCGATCCTGGTGGACCATCCCTCGGAGGACGATGGGCGGCGGGTGGCATACTTCGCCCGGTGGATCTCGCGCAAGGGCGAGAAAGGGCCGTGGAGCCTCCCGGCGAGCATGACCATCATGGCGTAGGGCGGAAACGCCAAGCTGGGACAATCGAAGCCTCGCGAGGCGGGTGGACGGTATACTCTTGCCCCGATCCCGTTGTGGAAGGGCCGGGTCAGGGTCGATCCGGGCCGAGTCGATGCGAGGTGGTGCAGATGGCTGAGATCTCGGCGGCTGAGTACCTAAAATCATGCAAGCGCCGATTCGGCACGGCGAATCCGGAGCGGATGCAGGTGCCCGTGTGGGAGTGGATGGTCCGGAAGGGGCACAACCCGTACGTGGCTCGCGAGTCGCTGGGACTTGAGAGCAACGAGGACATGCCGGGCAACCCGGACTGGTGCTTCGATCGTTTCGGCGCGGCTCGAGTGGAAATGCCCGATGGTCGAGTAATCACGATCGCTGGCGAGCACGAGGATTACTACGACCCCGACTTCTGCATCTACAACGATGTCATCGTACAGAAGGGAGATGAGGTCGAGATATACGGCTACCCGCGCTCGACGTTCCCGCCCACTGACTCCCATACGGTGACGCGCATCGGAGACTGGATCTACATCGTCGGCTGCCTCGGTTATGAGGAGGACCGCAGTGGAACAACGACGCCCGTGTTCAGGCTCGACACCAACGATTACCATATCGAGCGCGTTGCCAAGTCAGGCGAATCCCCTCCGTGGATACACAAGCATCGCGCCGAGTACCTCGCGGACATCGGCGTCATCGAAGTGACGGGGGGTGAGCTCATCCTGCGTGATGGCAACAGTCAGCGATTCCGCGACAACTTCGACACCTACCACCTGAAGATCGAAGACGGCACATGGCATCGCATCACTGACAACAGCGGCTGGCGGCAGTTCTCGCTTGAGTACGCCGACGATGAGAGGACGTGCTGCGACCTTGGCTGGGCCACCGGTGAGGTGCTGAAACAGCTTGGATACCCCTGCGAGCTGTATGACGAGGATGAAGACGAGGACCAGGAGGAGCTGGGCGAGCCGTCGCATGTCCTGATCGTCGACGGTGTTCGGGTCCTCTGCTCAGACCGCTTCGATGAGATACGTGTGACGATCCAGGGGGAGCTTGAGCAGACGGAGGTGGATCACCTCCTTACGAAACTGAAGGACCTCGCTCGCGGCACCCACCGGGTCGTGACCAAGGTCGTTGAGCTCTGAACCTGGGTTCGCTTGCCGCCGTCTTGATGGTAGAATACGGATGATGGTAGACCGCACTGCACGCGACCGACTTGCCGCAGCGATCGAGGCGTTCCTCGCTGGGGACATCGGTGCTTCCGACTTCGACGACCGGATCCACGAGATCGGCCTTGAGACCGACGATGACACCGTGGGCGAAATCGTCGATCTGCTCTGGTATCACTACGACGATTGCACGGACCACATGGCGGCGCCATCTCGAGTGGAGTGGGATTACTTCCAGCGCCTGCTTCTGTTGCTGCGCTCCGATGCATCGCTCATCATCGACCAGGGCCGCCGATGGGGGGCGCGTCAGGCGGTTGCGCTGGCCGCAGTTGTCGCGTTCGTCATGGGTGTGTTGCTGCTCGGCTTCGGCTGGCAGCTCCTGCAGATCACGATCCCGCTCGGCGTCGTATCGATGCTGCTTGGGTACTGGCCGACGAGGAATGGCAAGGCTGAGAGCGATGACTTCGTCCGGTTGACGCCGTACGCGTCGGTCTCCGAGCTCCTCGCCGTGCATCGCAATGTTCCTGCGTTTCGGAAGCGGCGATACCCCAAGGCGATGAAGTGGCGGCATGTCCGACATCATTTGACCAGCGGGTTCCTTTGGCTGCTATATGGCGCCGTGTTCTCGCCGGTCGCTCTCCTCTTCCAGGCGCTGCCGCAGTCCAAGATCACGAGCCGCGTCGTGCCGACATAACGGGCGATGCCCGCGGCGTCCCTGACATGTTCAGGGGCAGGTGAAGGTCTGAACCCATCCGTCAACCGGTGGTCCACCCGTCAGCAAACGGTATAGTGATCGCCCCATTCCATCCGCCGGATTGGCGCCGGCGGGGAGGAGGACGATCCATGCCCGACCGACCGCGATATGGTGTGAACGTGCGAATCGATCTCGGCTGCGTGATGCCCGATGGCATCAGGCTGTCCACGGATGTCTATCTGCCCGACGGCGAGGGGCCGTGGCCGTGCGTGCTCATTCGCACGCCGTACAACAACAACGATGTCGAGAAGAAGATCCCGCTGGGGCGCATGTTCGCCAACCACGGGTACGCGGCGGCGATCCAGGATGTCCGCGGGCGATACGACAGCGAAGGCGAGTGGGAGCCGTTCTTCCACGAGGCCGGGGACGGGCGCGCGGCGCAGGCGTGGCTGGCGGCCCGCGACTTCTGCAACGGATCGATCGCCCTCATGGGCCGTTCGTATGAAGGCTACTGCGTGTGGATGTCGACGTTCGATCATCATCCGGCGGTGAAGGCGATCATCCCCATCGTCGCCCTGCCCGATCCCGTCATCAACGTCCCCTGGCAGAACGGGTCCGTGTTCTGGAACATGATCACCTGGGCACTGCTCGTGCACGGCCGGACGAACCAGGATGTCGAGCAGTTCGACTGGGAATCGGTCTACGGCTTCCGGCCGCTCAATCGTCTCGATGAGAAGCTGGGCTTTGAGAATCCGGCGTGGCGGGCGTGGATGGAGCATCACACGAAGGATGACTACTGGAAGCGGGCCTGCTACATGCATCGCATGGCCGAGCTCGATCTGCCCGCACTGCACATCTGCGGCTGGTACGATGATGACGGCCCGAGCACGTACAACAACTACCCCAACGCGAGGCGGCTGGCGAAGAGCGCCGATGAGCAATACCTGCTGATCGGGCCCTGGCCGCACGCGACGAACACGAAGACAATCATCCACGGCGTCGACTTCGGGCCGGAGGAGACGATCGACATCGACGGCTTCATCCTCGACTGGCTGGATAAACAGATCGGCGGGCGGGTGGAGAACTGGGGCGATCGCGGCCGGTGCCGCATCTTCATCATGGGCGAGAACGCCTGGCACGACCTTCCCGACTGGCCGCCACCCCCGCCCCCGGAAGTTGAAGAGCACGCGCTGTATCTGCATTCCGGGGGCAGGGCGAACTCGCTGATGGGTGATGGTGTACTGAGCGCGCAGCCGCCTGTCGATGAGCAGCCGGCTGATGAGTACATCTACGATCCCGATCATCCCACGCCGTATCTTTACGATGCGGGCACGCTCCAGGTGGGCGGGCCGTTCGATGCGCGCCCGGTGCAACGGCGCGATGATGTCCTCTGCTACACGACTGAGCCGCTGGGGGAGGACATGCTGCTCTGCGGGCGCGTCTTCGCGGAATTGTGGGTGTCATCCAGCGCTGAGGACACCGAGTTCTGCGCCATGCTCTGCGATGTCTATCCCAACGGCGAAGCGCGGCAGTTGTGTGATGGCAACGTGCGATTGGCCCTGCGCGATTCGCTGGAGAAGCCCGATCCGGTCCCGCCCAATGAAGTCGTGAAGGTGCGGATCGACATGTGGGCGACGGGCGCACGGATCTTCCGGGGGCATCGCCTGCGGCTGCAGGTAGCGTCGGCGGCGATGCCCAAGTTCGCCGCGCATACGAACACGCTCGACCCGCCAGGAAGCGCAGAGAAGGTCGTGATCGCCACGAACCGCGTCCGGCACGATGATGCGCACCCCTCGCGGCTGCTCCTGCCCGTGGCGGAGGGCTGGGATGCGCTGGCAGCGCTCGGGCGGTAGCGGATAGAATGGCCGTCGAGGTGAAGCGTGAATCTCACGGATGAAGAGAAACGGATGCTGGATGGCGAGCACGGCGAGGCGATCGCAAAGGCGATGGACTACCTCGTCCAGTTCGGTGATGCGTTCGGCGCTGCGCGCTTCGCCGATGTCATCTACGCGCATTACCCGGCTGAGATGTCCATCTATCGCGGCTCGTGCGAGGAGGTCATCGAATACGCTCAGACCGGCGCGAAGGTCTGCATCCCCACCACAAGCTCGACGCTCGCCTGCGATCTCGATCGATGGAGAGACCACGGCTGTCCGGAACCGGTGTATCGATTGCAGATGCAGGCGGTCGAGGCGCATCGCGCGATGGGCATTCTCGGCACCTACACCTGCACGCCGCAGTTGATCGGCTTCATTCCGCCCAAGGGGGCGAACATCATCAGCGTTGAGTCATCGGCCATCATCTACTACAATAGTGTTCTCGGGGCGCGCACGAATCGAGGCGGGCTGTTCACGCGCTACGCGGCCGTCACGGGCAAGTACCCGCTCATGGGCTACCTGCTCGATGAGAATCGGCGCGGCACGCACCTGTTCAGGCTCAGGCTCGGGGCGGATGATCTCATCCACGACAGCGATTACTCGGCGCTGGGGTTTCACATCGGCGCGATCGTGGGCAGCGAGGTTCCGGTGATTGATGGGCTGCCCGCCGGCGCGACGCAGGACAATCTCATCGCGCTGGGGGCGGCGCTGGCCACGAGCGGATCGGTCACGCTCTTCCACGCCCCGCCGCACACGGCCGAGGCGGATACGGTCGAGGCGGCCTTCGGCGGCGCGAAGCCGAAGGAAGTCCATGTCGTCGGCCGCGCGGAGATCGACGCCGCCTATGACGCTTTGACGACGATCGAGGCGGGGCCGGGCATCGACTTCGTCACGCTCGGCTGCCCGCATTACACGCTCGCCCAGCTTCGATTCATCGCCGACTGGCTGACGCAGCGCGGCGCAAAGGTGCACGAGAACGTGCGGCTGTGGGTGTGCACGAACCGCATGACGCGCCAAGCCGCGGCGTGGGAGGGCATTGTGCAGACCATCGAGGATTCCGGGGGCCTCGTGATCGCCGACACCTGCCCCGTCGAGTGCCACATGCGAACCTCCACGTGCCGGGAGTTCGGCCTGCCCACGCCGCAGGTGCGGGCGATGGTGACCGATTCCTGTAAGATGGCTCGATACGTCGGCGATCTCATCGGCTGCCGCACGGCGCTGCGGCCCCGGAAGATGTGCCTCGAAGCGGCGGTGAGTGGTCGGCTGGCGTGAGCGCGCCGTCGGCACCGCGGGGAAGCGTACACCATGGAAGTTCTTCACGTGCAGGATGAATCGCAGCTCGCGGACCTCAATCAACTGCTCCCCGATCAGGCGTTCCGCATCTCCTGGCTGCGTTACGACCCGGATCGCCGATGCCTGTCGCTGCCGGTCGGGATCGCGCAGCCCCCGGAAGAGCGACCGCGGTGGTGGCAGGTCTTCTGGCGCGAGGACCTGCCGCTCATCGAGCACGAGTTCGAATTCCGGAACGTTCGATCGTACAGCGTCAACGATCCGTCGAACGTCGAGCAGTACACGTTTGGCTGGGCCAGGTACCATGAATCGGCCGGTCGGCTCACACTGGAGTCAAACGAGGGATTGATCATCTCGATGGAGATTGACAGCCTTGATATCATCGTGACCGATCGATGTCGGGAGATCGGCATGCGCGCGACTTCTCGCGTCCTGTGGTGTTACTTCTCCCGCGATACGCTGCTGGATCGCGATGATGAACAGGAGTCCAGCGACTGACCGATCAAGCGGCGATCCTGCTGTCCCGAGCGCGGATTGTCCGCCGGCCTCTCTCTTCAGGCACACGATGACCACACACACCGTCAAAACGCGAGGCATGGTTCGGGGCCGGGTGCAGGGCCAAGCGCTCGTCTGCCGCAAGGCCTTCTCGTTCCTGGGCGATGTGGACATGGACAGCGGCGCCATCATCGCCCACGGCCACGAGCACGAAGGTCAGTCCATCGCCGGCCGGGTCATGATCTATCCCGAAACGAAGGGCTCTTCCGGGGGCTGCGTCGTGCTCACCACGCTCGCCCGGCAGGGCCGGCAGCCGGCGGCGATCATTCTCGAAAAGCCCGCGGATACGAACATGGTCGAGGGCGCGATCCTCGCCGGCGTCGCCCTCCTCTGCGAGCCGCAGCAGCCGCTCATCGATACGGTGCCGAATGGGGCATTGGTCACCGTCGATGGCAGCGCCGGTGAAATCTCCTGGAGCGATTGAACGTCCATCACAGGACAGGGATGAAAATGCAGACACAGCTCATCATGACGCTTGCGTTGATGCTCACGGCAATCATCTCCTCGGCCGCGGCGCAGTGGCAGCCGGCAGAGGGGCCGATCATGACCCGCTGGGCGAAGGACGTGGCGCCGGAGAACGTGCACGCAGAGTATCCGCGGCCGCAGATGGTGCGCGAGGCGTGGATGAACCTGAACGGTCCGTGGGACTACGCCATCCGGCCGGCCGGGGAGGATGCGCCGGAGGAATGGGACGGTCAGATCCTCGTGCCGTTCTGCGTCGAGTCGGCCCTGAGCGGCGTGATGAAGACCGTCGGCCCCGACCAGCGGCTGTGGTATCGCCGCCAGTTCCAGGTTCCGGGGGCCTGGGAAGGCAAGCGCATCCTGCTGCACTTCGGCGCTGTGGATTGGGAGACGCTGGTCTGGGTGAACGGCACATCGGTCGGCGATCATCGCGGCGGATACGACGGCTTCACCTTCGACATCACCGATGCCCTCACCGGCGAGGGCGGGCAGGAGATCATTGTCTCCGTCTGGGATCCGACGGATGCGGGCACGCAGGCGCGAGGCAAGCAGGTCAGCGATCCGAAGGGCATCTGGTACACCCCCACCACCGGCATCTGGCAGACGGTGTGGCTGGAGCCGGTGTCTC